>Ga0065721_10003589_pt1 | contig 192307 bp, 178 predicted proteins | sample Mesricmetagenome_FD_59108 | JGI IMG/M metagenome (GOLD analysis project Ga0065721, IMG submission 59108) | Mesophilic microbial community from rice straw/compost enrichment Sample: eDNA_1 v2 (version 2) | ecosystem: Engineered > Solid waste > Grass > Composting > Bioreactor | place: USA... | reverse complement strand
GATGTTCCCCCAAGAGGAGGGGGTTCGGGGGAAACGTGGTTCCCCCGTCCAACCTCCCCGCGCCTCCGGCGCCTCGATTCAGTTCACCTCCCAACTACCCACTCGATTCAGCGAAGAGCCATTCCAATCCGCCTGACTCGCGGCAGATTCTTTTCTGGAATGGCGCGCGGTTCCGCTCAATCGAGGAAATCGGGAAAGGGCACGATCCAAATGCTCCGCACCATGACAGATCGCTGTGAAATAGCTTCCCCTGTCGCGCAACGCCGCTTCGGCCCCCCCCGGTTCGCAACTCTCCCTTCCAGGTCGGAAATCCCGCCACTCGACGCAACTCGGACCGGCACTTCCCCTCGCGGAAATCGGATTTGAAACCGTTCCGACGCGGGTCGGAGTGCAATTCTCCACGCATCCGGCGCAAGCAACCGCAATTTCCCTTGCGGCCCCGACACAAAAACCGCTTCCTATTTTCCATCATGTCAGACGCTTTTTCGACGGTCCGCAAGTTCACCACCGGATATGGAAAAGAGGGCTCGTATTTCTCGCTGCCCGCACTCGAGGAGGCCGGTGTGGGGCCGATCTCCCGCCTGCCGGTTTCCATCCGCATCGTGCTGGAAAGCGTGTTGCGCAACTGTGACGGCAAGAAGGTCACGGAAAAGGACGTTCGCACGCTCGCCAACTGGAATGCCAAGGCTCCCGCACTCGAAGAGATTCCCTTCGTTGTCGCACGCATCGTGCTCCAGGATTTCACCGGCGTGCCGCTCCTCGTGGACCTCGCCGCGATGCGCAGCGCGGTCGCCCGGATGCAGAAGAATCCCGGCATCATCGAGCCGCTCGTCCCGGTGGACCTCGTCGTGGACCACTCGGTGCAGGTCGATTTCTTCGGCAGCGCGGAGGCGCTCCGGATGAACCTCGCTGTGGAGTTCCAGCGCAATCGTGAGCGTTACCAGTTTCTCAAGTGGGGCCAGCAGGCCTTCGAGACGTTCGGCGTCGTGCCTCCGGGCATCGGTATCGTCCACCAGGTGAACCTCGAGTATCTCGCCAAGGGCGTGCTCGAAAAGGATGGCGTCTGGTATCCCGACACCCTCGTCGGCACCGATTCGCACACGACGATGATCAACGGTCTCGGCGTCGTCGGCTGGGGCGTGGGTGGCATCGAGGCGGAGGCCGGAATGCTCGGGCAGCCGGTCTATTTCCTGACTCCGGAAGTTGTCGGCGTCCACCTGACGGGCTCTCTCCGCGAGGGCGTTACCGCGACCGACCTCGTGCTGCGGGTGACGGAGATGCTCCGCCAGCACAAGGTGGTCGGCAAATTCGTGGAGTTCTTTGGCGAGGGCGCCGCGGCGCTGCCCGTCACCGACCGCGCGACCATCGGCAACATGGCTCCGGAATACGGTGCGACGATGGGATTCTTCGGCATCGACGACGAGACGCTGGCCTATCTCCGCGGCACCGGCCGCAGCGAAGAGCTGTGCGCCACCTTCGAGGCCTACTACAAGGCGCAGGGCCTCTGGGGAATTCCGCGCAAGGGCGACGTCGACTACACTGTCGAACTCGAACTCGACCTGTCCTCGATTGTTCCCAGCGTGGCTGGACCGAAGCGTCCGCAGGATCGCATCAACCTTCCGGAGCTCAAGAGCACCTTCGCCGACCTCATCGAGAAGCCGCTCACGAACGGCGGTTACGGCAAGAAGGCCGAGGATCTCGCGGTGAAGGTGCCGGTGCATATCAATGGATCGACTCCGCACGGCGGCGAGATGCCGTCCACGGACTCGAAAGGCTCTTCGCACATGCCGGAAGGCCAGCCGCGCTTCGAGCAGGAGATGGTGTCGAACCGGCCGACACCGGACGACATCAGCTCCTTCCCTTCGCCCTACAAAAAGGCGGACGTGCAGATCGGCAACGGCAGCGTGCTCATTGCCGCCATCACGAGCTGCACGAACACAAGCAACCCATCCGTCATGCTCGCGGCCGCGCTTCTCGCGAAGAAGGCGGTCGAAAAGGGACTCACGGTGAGCCCCTACGTGAAGACCTCGCTCGGGCCAGGATCGCGTGTCGTCACCGATTATCTCGAGAAAACCGGACTGCAGCCCTATTTCGACAAGCTCGGCTTCCAGACCGTCGGCTACGGCTGCACGACCTGCATCGGAAACTCCGGACCGCTCCATCCCGCGCTCGAGGACGCAATCACGAAGAATGACCTCGTCGCCGCGAGCGTGCTGTCCGGCAACCGCAACTTCGAAGCGCGCGTTCACCAGAACATCCGCGCAAACTTCCTCATGTCGCCGCCGCTCGTCGTCGCGTTCGCGCTGGCCGGCACCGTGGATATCGACATGAGCAAGGACCCGATCGGCAGGGGCAGCGATGGCTCCGACGTCTATCTCAAGGACATCTGGCCGACGCTCGGTGAAGTCCGCGACGCAATGAGCGCCGCGCTCAAGCCCGAGGTCTACCGCAAGCTTTACACCGACTTCGCCGAGCAGAATCCGAAGTGGAACGAGATCCCCTCCTCCACCGGCGCCGTCTACGAGTGGGATGTCGATTCCACCTACATTCAGGAGCCGCCGTTCTTCACGAACTTCGGCATGGAGGCCGGAACGATCTCCGACATCGTGGGCGCGCGTCCGCTCGGCATCTTCGGCGACTCGGTCACCACCGACCACATCAGCCCCGCCGGAGCGATCAAGAAGACGAGCCCTGCCGGAAAATTCCTGCAGGAGAGCGGCGTCGCACCCGAGGATTTCAACAGCTACGGCTCACGCCGTGGAAACGACCGCGTGATGACGCGCGGCACGTTTGCAAACGTCCGCATCAAGAACCTCATGCTTCCCGGCATCGAAGGCGGTTACACGGTTTACTTCGGCAACAAGGACGTGCCCGCTCCCGACAAGGAGATGACCACGACCACCGGCGGCAAACCGACCTTCATCTACGACGCCTGCATGGCCTACAAGGAGGAGGGCACCCCGCTCATCATCCTCGCCGGCCAGGAATACGGCACCGGCTCCAGCCGCGACTGGGCGGCCAAGGGCACGAACCTTCTTGGTGTGAAAGCCGTCGTCGCGCAGAGCTTCGAGCGCATCCACCGCAGCAACCTCTGCGGCATGGGCGTGCTGCCGCTGCAATTCCCCGAAGGTGTGAGCGCACAAACGCTCGGGCTCGACGGCACGGAGACGTTCGACGTCGTGGGATTGTCCGGCGACATCAAGCCGCGCCAGACCGTGACGCTGCGTATTCACAAGGCCGACGGCACCACCGTCGAGCAGCCGGTGATCCTGCGCATCGATACCCCGATCGAGGTGGACTATTACCGCCACGGCGGCATCCTGCCCTTCGTCCTGCGCGAGATCGTCGCGACCAAGGCGTAAGCCGGAAATTCGCCATCACTGGCGCTGGCGGAACCGCAGAAATTGCGGCCGTCAGCGCCCGGCGAAGGGAAGCAGCACCGTCGCCACCGCGCCGCCATCGGGTCCGTTTTCAATACGGATTGCGCCGTGGTGCAGCTCGATGATCCTCCGGCATACCATGAGCCCGAGGCCGGTGCCCTTGCCGGCGGGTTTCGTCGTCAGGAAGGGGTCGAAGAGATTCGCAAGGACATCGGGAGGGATGCCGGGGCCACTGTCCGCAATCCGCACCTCCGCAGCCTCTCCGCCCGCCTTCAGCCAGCTTGCAGAACGCGAGCCTGCCGATCGTTGAATGTCGGATTCGCGAAGGCGGACACGCCGCAGACGGATGTTCAACCGCCCCTCCCCGTTCATTGCATCGACGGCATTGCGCAGAATCCCTCGAAAACACTGTTCGAGCTTCGCCGGATCGGCGGGAACTTCCGGGACGTTGGAGTCAACCTCCATGGTCACCGTCACCCCGGGCGATTCCTGCAGCAAGGATGCCGCCCCGCGCACGATCGTCTCGAGGTCCGCGGGAGCGAGATGAAGACCACTCGCGTCCGTTGCATCCATCAATGCGGAAATCACGGCATCCGCCTGCTGAATCGCATCCTGCATTGTCGCCAGAATCTCCTGCGGCACGCCCGTCTGCGTCTTGAGAAACTCCGCCGCCATGTTCACCACATTCAGCGGATTGCGAATCTCATGCGCGATTCCGAATACGAACCGCGCCTGCGCCCGCATCTTCTCGGCTTCGATGAGATCCTGCTGCGCCGCCTTCAGCTCGGCGTGGGTCTTTGTCAGCTCGGCCAGGGTCTTCTCGAGTTCGATCTGATTGCGCTCAAGCTCCGCGTTCGTCCTGGCCAGCGAATCCTCGAGCGCCTTCTGCGTCGTGAAATCCCGTGAGATGCCGCAGGTGCCGACGATGGCCCCGGTCGCATCCCGCAACGGGATCTTGGTGGTCATCGCCCAGCCGATCCGGCCGTCCGGAAGCGTCTCCTTCTCGATTTTGCCAATCATCGGCTCGCCCGAGCGCATCACCGCCCGTTCGTCGTCGAATGCTGGCTGCGCATGCTCGCGCGTGAAGAAATCGAAGTCCGACTTTCCGACAAGCTCTGCGGGCCCGGAGGCGCCGAGAAACTTCGCCATCGCGTCGCTCACCCAGATGAACCGGCTGTCGGCATCCTTGAAATAGATGCGGTCCGGAATGTGCTGGAGGAGAAAAAGAAACAGCTCGTCGAGCTCGACGGCGAAGGGCTTTTGCGGCTCGTGGAATTTCATCGCGGCATCCGGGACGATGCTGCTTCTATGACGAGCCGCCAAGCTGTAAAAACAACTGGACTGGGTTACTCAGCGGCCGCTCCCGCGATCGCCAGCTTCACCTTGATCTCGTCGGATACCTTGTCCTCGTTCTGGCCGGGCTGAATGCCGAAATCCGAGCGCTTGATCGGAAACTCCGCGCGGATCACGAGAAGGTCGCCCTTTGCGTTCGGCATGCGGTCTCCGAGGCGACCGGGCAGATAGGTGCCGCTGACCGGAACCGTAATCTCCTTGGAAACGCCGTTGAGCGTGAACGTTCCCGTAACATCCGCGGTCCCCTTGCCATTCTCGGCCTTCACGTTTGACACCTCCTTCACCTCGAAGGTGATTTCCGGATTCTTCGCGGCGTTGAGCCATTTTTCGCCGAGCATGTGCTGTTTCATCATGGGGTTCGGCACGTGCAGCGATTCGGTGGCCACGATGATCGTTCCCTTCGCGGTCGACGGATCATCGGTATCGACCGTGACGGTTCCTGTAATGCCATTTGCCGTGCCACTGATTGTCTCCAGCGGAGCGTCGAGCAGGAAGTTCACGGTGTTGACCCCCTTCGGGTCCTTGAAGTCGAACGTCTTCTCTGCGGCGAAAGCGGCGGGAATCCAGACGGCGGCGGCGATGCTGAGGATGAACGAATGTTTCATGGGTGGAATTCAGTCTTTGGGAGTGATACGCACAAAAAGGGTCGCTGCGAATAAAATCACGGCGCCGACTACGCCCAGCGCGAGAAATTCGATGCCCGGCACGAATTGTTCGTGGCGGACGGCATACTCGATTTCGGTCACCGGGTCGACCTTCATCTCGTCCACCGTTGTCTTCGTCCAGCCGAGTGTGCCGCCCAGCGCAAACCAGACACCTGCCGTGCCAATCAGCAACAGAAGCGCGAAGGCGCGAACGACCATTCTCATGACGCCACGAAACGTGAATCGGCAGTCAAACTCAAGTCGGATGCGACCAGACATCCGGCCTGCGACGCCGGGGCATTCGCAGGTCCGGACATCCCTTCCTAGCTGCTCAGCGCAACCTCATCACGCGCCGGCTGGACCTCGGAGTGCAGATTTCCGTGTTTACCGAACGTCTCGGCCACGCTGCGTTCGCGGCTCGCATCGGGAGCCCCTCCGAGCTTCACGCCGACGATCTTGCTGACGCCATGCTCCTCCATCGTGACGCCGAAGACCGTGTCTGCGCGGGCGATGGTGCGCTTGTTGTGGGTGATCACGACAAACTGGCTCTGGCCGACAAAGCGATCGAGAATCTTGATGAAGCGGTTGATGTTCGACTCGTCGAGCGGCGCGTCCATCTCGTCGAGCACGCAGAACGGGCTCGGCTTCACCATGTAGATCGCAAAGAGCAGCGCGACCGCCGTCATCGTGCGCTCGCCACCGGAGAGCAATGAAATGCTCTGGAGCTGCTTTCCGGGCGGCTTGGCGATGATCTCGATGCCGCACTCGAGCGGATCGCTCTCGTCGGTTAACAACAGGTTCGCCTTTCCGCCGCCGAAGAGTTCGGTGAACATCTCCTGGAAGTTCACCCGGATCTTCTCGAACGTTTCGGCAAAGAGTTCGCGCGTCGTGCGGTTGATCTTCGCGATCACTTCCAGCAGCTCCGTCTTCGAATTGACCAGATCCGCGTTCTGCTGCTCGAGGAACGCGTGACGCTGCTCGAGTTCATCGTATTCCTGGATCGCGTCGAGGTTCACCGGGCCCATGCTGTCGAGTTTGCCTCCCAGCTCGGCAACCAGTTCCTCGATACGAGCCCAGTCGATGACTTGCGGCTCGTCGGCAACAGCCGGCGTCTCCGTCACGGCTTCAACGGCCTCGGCATCGGACGCATCCACTGTCGCGTTCTCCGAACTCTCCGCTGCACGCTGCTGCTTCTTGTTTCGCTCGCGCAGGGCGACAAGCAGGGAATAGGTGTCCGGTTGAAATTCCTCGAGCGAGATCTGGTAACGCTGGGAAACGTGCTGAACCACGTGTTCGAGCCGCATTTCCAGCTGCGTGCAGCGCACCTCGATGCGGCCGCGGCTGTCCTGCAACTCCGCGAGTTCTCGACGGGCACTGCGCAGGGTTCCCTCCAGCGCCTCGACGCTCTCGCGCAACTCCGCCTGCTGCGAAACCAGGCCGGCAATCTGCGCCTCGCCGGTCTCGAGCAGGGCATTCCACGTCCCGATGCTGGCCTCGAGCTCGGCCGACTCGGACTGGAGCGTCGCAATGCGGGCCTCGTATTCGGAAATATCCTGCTCGCGCTGGGCCAGCAGCTCGGTGAGCTCCGCAACGCGGGCGGTCAGAGGTCCCCTCTGGCGGGCCAGCGTCTCCTGCTGCTGGCGCTCGGTGGCAACGCGAACGCGCAGTTCATTCAACTCGTCCGTCACCGCGCGCTCGCGGTCACGAATCGCATCGATCCTCGCCGCCGCTTCGCTCTGGCGGATACGCGCCGCGGCCAATGCCTCCTCGGATCCCGCCATCCCTCTCTCCAGCTCGGCCACGCGGCCGGCCGATTCCGCGACCGACGCCTCGAGCGCCGCTGCCTCGTTGGCAAAATTCTCCCGACGGCGCTCCGCATCGCGAAGCTGCTGTTCGCACAGGTTGAGTTCGCTCTGTGCAGTGGAATGGGCAACCTGTGCGTGCTGCAACGCCTCCCGCGCGGCCCGGAGGCGGTCCTGCGCGGCGTCGAGCGCGGCGACGGCCTCCGCGCGCTTTGCGGAGCATTCGTCCACGAGCGCACGGCTGGCGGCGACCTCGCGCTCCAGCGCCTGGATCTGGTTCTTGCGGGCGAGCACGGAGTTCGAGACATCGCCCGTCCGGCCGCCATACACAACGCCGTCGCGCGAAATGAAATCGCCCTCGAGCGTCACAAACCCGAGTCCGGGATGGGCGGACTTCAACGCAAACGCCGTCTCAAGCCGCTCCACGATCGCAATCCCCGTCAGCTGCCGTCGCGCGGGCTCACCCGCGGGATCGACCACCCGCAGGCAATCCGACGCCCATGCCACCGCGCCCTCGGGCAGAGGCGGATTCGCATTGAGCACTTCGCCCGCGATCCATTGACGGGGCAGGATCGCCGCGCGACCCAGCTTTTTGCCGCAAAGCGTGAGAATCGCCGACTCGGCGACGTTCGGATCCTTGAACACGACGGTCTGCAGCGAGGTGCCAAGCACACCCTCGACGGCCGCCACATACTGGGGATCGACCTCGATGAAGGAGGCCAGCGCCCCATGGATGGCCGACTTGAAGAAATCGGGATTATCGAGGCCACGAAGCACCGCCTGCGTGCCCTCGCCGAACCCTTCGCCAGACTCGGCAAGCTGCTGGAGCACCTCGAGCCGGGACTCCTGCTCGGCGAGTGCGCGGTTGGCGGCGTTGAGTTCCGTCTCCGTCTGCTGCCGCGCGCGCTGCGCATCGTCGAACGCCAGTTGCGCGGCGTCGTTTTCCTCCTGTGCGGAAACGAGCTCCGCGGAAGCATATTCGACCTTCGCCCTCGCCTCTCCCGCACGGGCCTCGGCGGCTGCGGCCGCCTCGCCGGCGCCCGTCTCCTCCGCACGCAGCATCTCGAGCCGCGCCTCGCCGGCTTCACGCCGGCTGGCCGCCGCGGACACGTCGCGTCGCAGCGCACTCAGCGAGGCCTCGATGCGGTGAATCTCGGCATTCAGCTCCTGGGCCTCGCGTTCCTGGGCCATGCGCTCCTCGCGCACCATGCGCACGCGATCGTTCGCCTCCTCGAGCTGGCGCTCGCCGTTCCGGAGAATGTCGAGCATCTCCGCGATCAACGCATCCGTGCGGGCGATCTGGTTTTCCTGCTCGCGCCGCTTTTCCTCGCAGGCGGCGATCTCGAGCCGGTTGCGATCGATCATCGCCCTCGCCTCCTCGCAGCGCTCGCCATTCGAGGAAATGCGGGTCTGCGCGGAGTAGATACGGTTTCGCTGGGACTGGATCCCGTCGCGGGTCTCGGCAATCCGCTGCTCGAGATCCGCGAGCTGCGCGCGCATTCCGCCAAGTTCGTTCTCCTGCTGCTCGATCTCGAGTTCGCGCGCGGCCTTCGCATCCTCGAGGCCGCTCAGCTGTGAGCGCTGGTCCTCGAGTTCCGTGCGAAGATTGACGAAGTTCCGATGCGACAGGTGCGTGTCGAACACCCGCATGTCGTCCATGAGCGCCTGATACCGCCGGGCCTTTGCCGCCTGGCGCTGGAGCGAGCCGATCTGACGCTTGACCTCCTTGATGATGTCGGAGACCCGGACGAGGTTCGCCTCGGTATACTCGAGTTTGCGAAGCGCCTCCTTTTTCTGGGCCTTGTATTTGGTAATGCCCGCGGCTTCCTCGAAGATCGCACGTCGATCCTCCGGCCGGCTCGACAGGATCGCGTCGATCTTCCCCTGCTCCATGATCGAATACGCGCTGCGGCCGATGCCCGTATCCATGAAGAGCTGGTGAATATCGCGCAGGCGACAAGGCGCCTTGTTCAGAAAATACTCGCTCTTGCCGTCACGGAATACGCGCCGGGTGATGCGCACCTCGTTCCATTCGACCCCGAGTTCCTTTTCGCAATCGGTGAAGGTCATCGACACCTCCGCCATGCCGAGTGGCTGGCGGCTGTCGGTTCCGCTGAAAATCACGTCCGCCATTTCACCACCGCGCAGGGCCTTTGCCGACTGCTCGCCCAGCACCCACCGCAGCGCGTCGAGGACGTTCGACTTGCCACAGCCGTTCGGGCCGACGATGGCTGTCACACCCTCGTTGAATTGGAGGACGGTCTTCGGGGCAAAGGATTTGAACCCGACCATTTCGAGGGATTGAAGATGCATGGGTGGACCTTTAGATTCGGCGGGCAGCGTAGGGGTGTGCCTTGACCGAGATCAACCACAAACACAACCTGCGGTAGGAATTTTACAGAGAGACCACAATATATTGTATATCCCATGAGCACCCCAAATCTCGACCTTCTCTTCGATTTTCTCCGTTTTCCGACCGTTTCCACCCAGACGGAACATGCTCCGGATCTGGCCGCCTGCGCAGATTGGCTGGCAAATCTCCTGCGTTCCAGCGGCCTGACCGCCGACGTTTTGCCAACCGCCGGCCACCCCGTGGTGCTCGGCCGCACACCACATGATCCCGCGAAGCGCACCGTCCTGATTTACGGCCACTACGATGTCCAGCCGCCCGACCCGCTCGCGTTGTGGACGACGCCGCCCTTCGAGCCGGTGATTCGCAACGGCCGCATCTACGCCCGCGGCTCGACAGACAACAAAGGGCAGATCCTCGCCCACATTCTCGGGGTCCGTGAGGCGGTTGCCCGCACCGGCACCACGCCGGTGAACGTGATCTTCCTCATCGAGGGCGAAGAGGAAATCGGCAGCCCCAGCCTCGAGGCCTTCCTGCGGGAACATGCCGCCGATCTTGCCTGCGACGTGATCTGCATCTCGGACAACGGCATGGCCGCCGATTTCCATCCCACCCTTTCCTACGCGATGCGCGGCATCGCCGCGATGGAGGTGCGTGTGAAGGGACCTGTCGTGGACCTTCACTCCGGCATCTATGGCGGCGCGGTCATGAATCCCGCGACGGCCGTAGCGCGGTTGATCGCCACTCTGCACGACGCGGATGGCCGCGTCGCAATCGAAGGCTTCTACGACGACGTCACCGATCCGGCTGACTGGGAACGCACCGCCGCGGCGGAAAATCCAATCACCGATGCCGACCTCCTCGCGCAGACCGGCGCGCCGGCTCTTTTTGGCGAGGCGGGCTACAGCGCGCTCGAACGCGTCGGATCGCGCCCGACCGCCGAAGTCAACGGAATCGGCGGCGGTTATCAGGGCGAAGGCACGAAGACCGTCCTTCCCGCCAGCGCGTTCTTCAAGCTGACGTTCCGGCTCGTCCCCAACCAGACGCCGGAAAAAATCCTCCAGCTCGCAGAAACTCACCTGCGCCGTCATTGCCCGCCGGGAGTCACCCTGGAAATCGAATGCGGCCACAGCGGAGCGCCCTATTACAGCAATCCACAAAGCCCCGACGGCCTCGCCGTGCAACGCGCGCTGGAGCGCGTGTTCGGTCGCAAGCCCGTCCTTCACCGCGAAGGCGGCAGCATTCCGATTCTCACGACCTTCAAGGAAATTCTCGGCGTCGATTCGCTGCTGCCCGCGCTTGGCTCGCCGGATTGCGCCGCGCACTCGCCGAACGAAAACTTCCCCGTCCGCAACTTCGAGACCGGCATTGCCCTCAACCAGGCACTGCTCGAGGAACTCGCCACCGTTCCTCGCGGCGGCATTCACGGATACAAGGGCGATGTTCCGAATCTCGACCGCGCATCGCGCATGGTGTGAGCCGAAGCGCGAGGATCAGAACGAAAAGGCGACTCCGGTGTTCGCCCAGACGACATTGTCCTGTCCGATCGAACGGAGCGCCGTCATGGCGATGCTGTAGTTGACGCCCGCAAAGAGGGACACCACCCGGTTCACCCGCCAGGTTGCCTCGACGCCAAACTGGAAGTTGTTCCACCCTATCGAGTCGGGGGTGTTGTAACCGAAGTTCAGGGCCAGCAGCGCATACGGCTGCAGCGTCACGATGTCGCGGTGAATCGGAATCTCTCCATCGAGTCGAAACTCCAGCAGCCCGCCCGGAGATTCATTGAGATTCCAAAGAAAAACCGTGCTCGGCGTCACATAGGGAATCGCCGTCGTGCCGAGCACGAGAAAGAACTCGTTGTTGTAAACGCGATGCCGATGCGCGTCGTGCTCGTGGTCATGCACCTCCTCCCCGTCGTGATCGCCCGACTCTCCGGCGTGAGCGTGTTCATCGTCGGCGCCGGGATTGTAGCGAAAATTGTAACCCGGAAGCAGAAACACCGGACCCGCTTCGAGGTTGTAGGACACCGTGAAGTCCCATTCCTGATATCCGTTGCCGGTGCCGAAGCCCGACCACGCCCCCAGCGCGAGATCGCCCACCCACACTGACAACTCGGTGGTGTAAGCCCCGAAGTTTCCCGTCTCGTCCACTCCATAGTGCACATGCCGGCTTTCCCATCCCGTCTCAAGACTCGCTCCCCAGTTCCTCCGCGACACATCCACGGGCGTCCGGAACGACATTTCGGAACCGTCCGCCGCCGCGGGCTGACCGCCGCCCACCACATCCTCCTCCACAACCGGGCCGGAATGTCTTCCGTCCGGGCCGTGAGCCACTGCCGAGCCAATAAGGATCGCGTTGAGAAAGGTGACAACAAGGGATTTCGAATTCATATTGAGAACGAGTTATCGGAAATTTAATCGATATCGATAAATCATTCTCAATAACAAGCAACCTTTTTCATGGAGAGAAATACGCGTCAGAAAGCCGCCGTCCTCGCGGTGCTGGAATCGGCGACAGGTCCGATGTCCCCCCCAGCGATCCTCGAACGGGCGCGGAACGCATGCCCGGGCATCGGCATCGCGACGGTCTACCGCGTCCTGAAAGCGCTGATCGAGGCGGGCCGGGTGACGCTCGTCGATCTGTCCGGCGATCGCCGCTACGAGCTCGCGCGAGAGGAGCATCATCACCATTTCCTTTGCCGTGTGTGCGGAGAGGCTTTCGAAATCACGCGATGCACCTCGGAGGTGAACAAGCTCGCTCCACGAGGTTTCCGTGTTGAAGCGCACGAGATCACCCTTCATGGCATCTGCGCCCCCTGCGTCCGCCGCAAATAGCATTGGCGCCAGACGTGCGGCGAAATGTCCGGCTCGGAATCGCTACCCGAGCTGTTCCTTCAACCGCTCGAGCAATCCCGAGCACCTCGCACGCACGGTCTGATTCCGGACCGCCGTCGCCAGTGCGCGTTTCTGCCCGACCAGCACGACCAGTTTGCGACCGCGGGTGACCGCTGTGTAGAGCAGGTTTCGCTGAAGCAGGACGAATTGCTCCATCGCGAGCGGCACGATCACGCACGGATATTCCGATCCCTGGCTCTTGTGGACCGAGATCGCAAACGCGAGCTGCAATTCATCCAGCTCGCCGAACTCGTAGACCACGCGACGTCCCTCGAAATTCACAACCACGGCGCGCTCCTCCGCATCGACGCGCTCGATCCGGCCGATGTCCCCGTTGAAGACGTCCTTGTCGTAGTTGTTCCGGATCTGGATGACCTTGTCACCAGCCCGATACATCGCTCCGAATCGCTCGACCTCCATTCCATCGCCCCGCGACGGATTCAACGCCGCCTGCAGCAGGACATTCAGATTGCGGACACCAACCGCGCCCCGATTCATGGGTGCCAGCACCTGGATGTCGGCAAGCGGATCGAATCCGTATTTCGCGGGAAGCCGCCTGCGCGCCAGCTCGACCACCGTTTCCGCGATTCCATCCTCGCGCTCGATGAAGAAAAAGTCCCCGTCCGTCCGGGGCTCGGGCAAATGTCCGGAATGGATTGCGTGGGCAGCCTCGACGATCGCACTTCCCCCCTCCTGCCGAAAAACCACGTCGAGCTTCGCGCCCGGCGCGGTGGCGACAAGGTCTCGCAACACGAGCCCCGGGCCGACGCTCGGGAGCTGGTCCGGATCGCCCACAAGAAGCAGGTGGCCGTCACGTGGCAATGCCCGCAAAAACCGGCTCATCAGAGGCACATCGACCATCGAAACCTCGTCCATCACGAACAGGTCCCCCTCCAGCGGGGCATCCTCGTCACGGCGGAATCCTCCACCCGGCAAAGGTTCCAGCAGTCGGTGAATTGTGCGCGCCTCGAGTCCCGTCGACTCTGCCAGCCGCTTCGCCGCACGCCCAGTCGGCGCGCAGAGCACGCACCGCACATTTTTCGCGCGGAGGATTTTCAGCACCGAGTTCAGCAGCGTCGTCTTGCCAACACCCGGGCCTCCCGTGATGACCGCAACGCTCCGCGCAAGCGCAAGTCGCAATGCCGCGGCCTGGCTGGGCGCGAGGACTTTTCCGGTCTTCGCCTGCACCCAGGCGATCGCTTTCTCCACCTCGATTGCCGGGTAGTTCGCCGAACCCCGCCGGGCGAGATTTCCAATGCGACTGGCAATGACGATCTCGGCCTGTCGCAGATGGGGAAGGAAGACGAGCGGCTCACCGCCGATCGTTTCGAGTTCCAGCGTGCCGCGCTCGATCTCGGTATTGAGCACTTCTTCCACGCGGGGTTCGTCCACGGCGAGCAGCTTCGCCGCAGCCTCCACCAAGGTCTCCCGTGGCAGGGCGCAATGTCCCTCCGCGGTCGCCGCATCGAGCGCGTGCGAAAGGCCCGCGCGGATCCGAAGCACGGAATCTCCGGAAAGCCCAAGCCGTTCCGCAATCCGGTCCGCGGAGAGAAACCCGATTCCGTGAATGTCCCGCGCGAGGCAATACGGATCGGTCCGGATGCGATCGATCGCCTCCGGGCCGTAGGTCTTGAAAATCCGCACCGCCCGGCTGGTGCTGACGCCGTGGGCATGGAGAAAGACCATGATGTCGCGCACGGCACGCTGCTCGGCCCACGCCTCCTTGATGGCCCGCCGTCGCTCCGCACCAATTCCCGCGACCTCCTGCAGGCGGCCGGATTCATGCTCGATGATGTCGAACACCCTCGCGCCAAACTTCGCGACAAGCTTTTTCGCGTAAACCGGCCCGATCCCCTTGATCATCCCGCTGGCCAGATATCGTTCGATTCCCTCGGCGGAATCCGGCGGCTGCGTCTCCAGCCGCTCCGATCGAAACTGCATCCCGTGCTCGCGATCCCGCATCCACGTCCCCTCGGCGGTGATCCACTCCCCCGGACTTGCCGTCGCAAGGTTTCCTACCACAGTGACCAGCTCCCGCCGCCCGCGCACCAAGACCCGGAGCACGACGAAACCATTCTCCTCGTTGTGGAACGTCACGCGCTCGATCTGACCCCGGATCGCATCCTGCCTGCCGCCTCGCGCACTCACCGGTGGAAGAAAAAGCACGGAGCGGAATCGTGACGAGCGGAAACCGCGCGCCGCACGAAACCTTTGCACACGTCAAGGCCCGGGGGGCGTTTCGAATTGCAATCGTCCGCCGGGTTCATTAGCCATTCTAATACGTTCATGATTTCCGCGAGCACTTCACGCCGCGCCGGGCCTCATCCCATTATTGCCTGGCTCTTCTCCTCGATTGGTAAAAAAACGATCGTCGCTCTCACCGGCATCATCCTGGTCCTCTTCGCGATCGGGCACCTGGGCGGGAACCTTACGTTCTTCCTCGGGCCGGACTGGCTCAATGCCTACGGCGTCCATCTTCGCGAGCTGGGGCCGCTCCTCTGGGTTGCCCGCATCGGTCTGCTGGTCGCGGTCGGCCTTCACATCTTCTTCACGATGCTTCTGTGGAAGGAGAACCAGGCCGCTCGACCGTCGAAGTATCAGGTCAACAGCCGCGTGCAGTCCTCGATCGGCGTTCGCACGATGCGCATGACCGGGCTCATCATCTTCGGGTTCGTCGTCTTCCACCTCGCGCAGTTCACCTGGCTCTTCGTCGATCCGGGTTACGCCGGATATCATTACGACCTCCACGGTCAGGAGGTTCACAACATCTTCCGGATGCTCGTGGCCGGCTTCAGCAATCCGATCGTGAGCATCTTCTACGTCCTCTCTCTCGCGCTGCTCGCCTTCCACCTCAGCCACGGCATCGGCAGCCTTTTCCAGACGCTCGGAATCACGAACAAGCGCCTGCGTCCCGTGTTCGAAATCGCCGGGAAAATCATCGCATGGGGCCTGTTCATCGGCTTCTCGTCGATTCCGATCTCGGTGCTCGTCTTCGGCTACGGCAAGGAGGTTCTCTAACATGACGCTCGAATCAAAAATCCCCGCCGGCCCGCTCGAGCGGAAGTGGACCTCGTTCAAGAACACCGCGAAGCTCATCGCGCCGAACAACAAGCGGAAGTTCGATCTCATCATCGTCGGCAGCGGCCTCGCCGGTGCGTCCGCCGCGGCAACACTCGGCGAGCAGGGCTTCAACGTAAAATGCTTCTGCTATCAGGACAGTCCCCGCCGCGCCCACTCGATCGCCGCGCAGGGCGGCATCAACGCCGCAAAGAACTACCAGAACGACGGCGACAGCGTTTACCGGCTGTTCTACGACACGATCAAGGGGGGTGACTTCCGCGCCCGCGAGGCAAACGTCTACCGACTCGCCGAGGTCAGCGCCGCCATCATCGATCAATGCGTCGCGCAGGGCGTGCCGTTCGCCCGTGAATACGGCGGCCTTCTCGCCAACCGCTCGTTCGGCGGCGCGCAGGTCTCCCGCACGTTCTACGCCCGCGGCCAGACCGGGCAGCAGCTTCTTCTCGGCGCCTATCAGGCTCTCGAGGCGCAGATCGCCCGCGGCTCGGTGAAAATGTTCCCGCGCACGGAAATGCTCGACCTCGTGATCGTCGACGGTCACGCGAAGGGCATCGTCGTTCGCGACATGATCACCGGCGAAATCACCACGCACGCCGGCGACGCGGTCCTTCTCTGCACAGGCGGTTACGGCAACGTCTTTTACCTCTCGACGAACGCGAAGGGCTGCAACGTCACCGCAACCTACCGCGCCTACAAGCGCGGCGCGCTCTTCGCAAACCCCTGCTACACGCAGATTCACCCGACGTGCATCCCCGTCAGCGGCAACTACCAGTCGAAGCTCACGCTCATGTCCGAGTCGCTGCGCAACGACGGCCGCGTCTGGGTGCCGAAGCGCAGGGAGGATTGCGGAAAGCCGCCGCACGAGATCCCCGAGGAGGATCGTGATTACTACCTCGAGCGCAAATACCCGAGCTACGGAAACCTCGCCCCGCGCGACATCTCCTCGCGCAGCGCGAAGGAGGCCTGCGACGACGGACGCGGCGTCGGCCCCGGCGGACGCGGCGTTTACCTCGACTTTTCCGATGCCATCAAACGCCTCGGGCTTTCCACGATCCAGGAACGCTACGGCAACCTCTTCGAGATGTATGAAAACATCACCGGAGAGAACGCCTACGAGCGGCCGATGCGCATCTATCCGGCGGTCCACTACACAATGGGAGGCCTCTGGGTGGACTACAACCTGAGCAGCAATATTCCCGGCCTCCACGTCCTCGGCGAGGCAAACTTCTCCGATCACGGCGCAAACCGCCTCGGCGCCTCGGCGCTCATGCAGGGCCTCGCCGACGGCTACTTCGTCATTCCCTACACGATCGGCGAATACCTCAGCACGCAGTTCGGCAGGAAGGTCGATCCCAACCACCCCGCGTTCGAAGCCACGAAGAAGGAAGTCCTCGAACGCACGCGGAAGCTGCTCTCCGTCCAGGGCACGCGCAGCGTCGACTCCTTCCACCGCGAGCTGGGACTCCTGCTGTGGGACAAATGCGGCATGGCCCGCGACAAGGCCGGCCTCACCGAGGCGCTGGAGAAGATTCCGCAACTCCGCGAGGAATTCTGGAAGAACGTCCGGGTTCCCGGTTCCGGCACCGAGCTCAACCAGTCTCTCGAGATGGCGGGCCGCGTGGCCGATTTCCTCGAATTCGGCGAGCTCATGTGCCTCGACGCACTTACGCGTGAGGAATCCTGCGGCGGCCACTTCCGCACCGAATACCAGACGCCCGACGGAGAGGCTCTCCGCGACGACGAAAACTTCACCCATGTCGCCGCCTGGAAATACGAAGGAGACGGCAACCCGCCGACTCTCGTAAAAGAGCCGCTCAACTACGAGTTCGTGCATCTGGCGACCCGCAGCTACAAGTAACCGACCCGGCATCCACCATGGATTTCAAACTCAAAGTCTGGCGCCAGAAGGGCGCGAATTCCGAGGGAACTCTCGTCGACTACGAGGCGAAGAACATTCCCGCCGAGGCCTCCTTCCTCGAGATGCTGGATATCGTCAACGAGTCGCTCGTCAACAAAGGCGAGGAGCCCATTGCGTTCGACCACGACTGCCGCGAAGGCATCTGCGGCATGTGCAGCCTCACGATCAACGGCGTCCCGCACGGCAAGGACCGCGGTGTCGGCACGACGTGCCAGCTCTACATGCGCAAGTTCAAGGACGGCGAGACGATCACAATCGAGCCGTTCCGCGCCGGTGCCTTTCCGATTCAAAAGGATCTCGCGGTCAATCGCGAAGCCTTCGACCGCATCATTCAGGCCGGCGGGTTCATCTCCGAGCGGAGCGGCTCCGCGCCCGACGCGAACGCCCTGCCGATCCCCAAGCCCATCGCCGACGAAGCGATGGACGCCGCCGCCTGCATCGGTTGCGGAGCCTGCGTCGCAGCCTGCCCGAACAGCTCGGCCATGCTCTTTGTCAGCGCAAAGGTGAACCACCTGAATCTCCTGCCCCAGGGGAAACCCGAAAAGCACCGCCGGGTGCTCGGCATGGTTCGCCAGATGGACAAGGAAGGCTTCGGCAACTGCTCGAACTACTACGAGTGCGAGGCGGTCTGCCCCGCGCACATCCCTGCGTCGTTCATCGCCGCAATGAACCGCCAATACACCGAGGCCAGCATCCGCGAGTCCACCGGCGCAACGGTCTGACCGCCACGCGCAGGGAGACACTCCGGCCTTCCGTTCGCGCCAGGGCAGCGTGGCACGACGAGCAGCCGCGCATCATCATGATGCCGTGGTTGCGCGCCCCCTATTCCACCATGAACCACTGCACCTCAACGCGGCGCTTTTCCTCGGAGGTCGCACCAACCGGCTCCTCCCATCCGCGTCCGACGATCTCGATGCGCGCGGGGTCGACCTGCTGACGTTCGACGAGCAGACGCCGGATTTCCGCCGCCCGATCGCGGCTCAGCTCCATGGCCTTGAGCGCCATGGATCGCACGAACGCTTCGCCGCCCTGTTCCCGGAACTGCGGAACGAGCGCGTCGTCGACATGGCCCCGCAACAGGACGGTGGAACCGGGGGAAACCTGAAGCAGCCGGCGAATGTCGTCGAGTCGCTCGAGATTGCCGGGCGCGTTCATGTCGAGGTTCGCGGAGTTCGGCTCGAAGAGAAACCGGATATCCTTGCTGAGCAGCGGATTGTCCTCGACCGCCGGTCCGGACCCGGATTTTAAGGGACGGATTTCGACGACCTCGCCGGCATGGTTGCCAGCGGCTTCGACCGCCTTCAGCGCGGCAAGATCGAGGAACCGGCTCGCATCGACGGGGTTGGGGATGAGCCTGGGCCCGTAGGCATACACCGCGGATTGGTAGATCCCGCCGTAGCTGCCGGCGGCGTCGATCGCTCCGGAAAAGAACGCTTCGTTTTCAGGGAGGTTCGACAGATGGACCTTTGAAAGTTCCTGGCGTGTCTCCTCCGGTGTCCACCCGAAGGCCTTTGCCACCACGGGAACGTGCGCCTCGGGATCCTTCCGGACCATGGCATTGCCGTGCAGCAACCCGTCCACGAGTCCCTCGACCATCTTCGGGTTCGCTTCGGCGAACGGGCGATTGACCACGAGAATGTCCGCAATCACCAGCAGGTTTCGATTCGTCACGAGCTCACGGGCACGCCCGTTGCTCGCCTCCACGACTTCCGTCGTCTTCGGCGCCCACGTCACGCACCCGGCGAGTTGATCGCGGCCGGCCTTCAGATCGTCGAGAAACAGATCGCCTGCGGCGAAGGCATCCTCGCAGAAGATGAGGTTGATCTTCTCCGGATCGGGCCGCTCGTCGAGATCGGAGAGCATCGCGATCTCGATGCCCGCCTCCTGTGCGAGATAGCGGATGAAGAAATCCGCCTCCGTGAACTGCGCGGTCGCGACGACACGGCCTCTCAGGCCGTTGATGCTGCGCACATCCGAGCGAACGAGAATGCCATCCGCGCCGCGCGAGAAACCGATCTGCGCCGGCACGACGACGTTGAACTGCCGCCCGTAAACCGCCAGCACATCCACCGTGGTGGCGGACGCTGCCATTTTTCCGCCGTTGAGCGCGGACCAGCTCTCCTCCTCGCTCAGTTTGATGCGGACCTTGAACCCGTGATTCCTGAAGAAATAGGAATTCTCCGAGGGTTCGAGTCCTCCGTTCGCAGCGACCAATCCGGCGTAGCCGGCATATTCGCTGAGCTCCACGTCGATGACACCGTCCTTCGGCAGATACGGCGCGGACGGCCCGAGTTTCGGGGCTTCGTGCAGCGTTTCGACCGTTTCGATCCCGGCGGCAGGAGCGGCAGGTGACGACGGCACCGCAGGCACCGGGCGCGACTCCTCCTCTCGCGTGAGAACGAAAAATCCAAGACCGATCAACGCACCGACCAGAACGAGACTGAAAAGGATGCCGAGCGGCGTGAGCCCGGGTTTTGATTTGCTCATGGGATCTATTGGGTTTGGGACACGGGAAATTCGAAGTCGGTTTCGAGAAGACGCTGCTGTTCGTTCACCCAGTTGCGGGTTTCATCGAGTTCGCCGGAAACTCGATCGATCTGCGAACCGATCGTCTCGGGCGCCTTGGAAAGACGCACTTCGTCCAGAATGAGCGCGATCTGATGCTCGATGCGATCGAGTTCGGAGTTTGCAAACGCAAGCTTCTCCCGGCCGTCGATCAGCGCCTTGCGACGGCGTTCGAGAATCGCCACCTGGGCCTCGAGACTGCGGCGCAACTCCGGCCCGCTGCCGCCCGCCCGCTCCTTCAGGCGATGGATCTCCTCTTCGAGGGATTCGTCGGTTGCGCCGCTCTCCCCGAGCAGGCGTTCCATTGCCGCCTGCGTGAAAAGGAGACGGAGGTGGATGGCGAGCAGCCGATCCAGCCCCGCGCGTTGCATTCGCGAAATGGCACCGTCCATCTGCTGCTCCGCGAGGATTCTGTCGCACCGGGCCTCAACGGCGCGAAATCGTTCTCTGCGCTCCGCATCAAGCTGTGCAAGCGACGAGGCGAGGCGGTTGTCCTCCGCCTCCTCCCTCTCGATCCAGTGTTGCGCGTCGACGAGCGCACGAAATCGCGGCAGATGGGAAAGCCCAAGCAGGTAGGCGAGTTCCAGGCCTGCGCCGATCAGCCAGAATCCGGGGTTCAACAGTCCCAGCAGCGCAAACGCCCCAAGGACCGCCCAGTTTGGAGGCAGCGGCATCCCGGCAGGGCGAGCATTGAACGCTGCGATCACGTAGTCGAAAAATCCCGGAGAGGATGCACTCACGGCTTTTTGCGAAACACCTCTGGAACAAACGCCGCATCCGACGCCTCCGCAACCGCCAGGCTGGTTTGAAATTCCATCACGTCCGGAGAAACGGGCGGTTGATAATCGGCGAGCGCGGCAATAGTGGCGTCCTTCAGCGGAATCCCTGCGGCGTGAACCTGCCGATAGAGCTTCAGCGCCAGCGTCTCGGCGGCACCGGGCGTCCAGCGGATCGGCAGCAGATTTCGAAAGTCGGCGAGCCATTCCTCGTCAATCTGCAGATCAAACCGCCTCGCGATTGCACGCAGCAGGGAAAAGCTCTGCTCCGGAGTCGCCGTCGGAAGAATGGGGATCTTCACATCCACCCTGCCCGGTCGCTTGAGATCGACCTCGATGAGATCCGGCCGGCTCGACGCGAGGATCCACACGATGCGGCCGCGGTTCCGACGATCGCTCATCTCCTGTGCAAACATCGAATACACGCGACCGGAAAGGCCCGCGTCATTTGCACCGGAGTCGCGGCGACCGAGCGTCTGGTCCGCCTCGTCGACGAACACAAAGCAGCGGCCGAGCGCGCGCAGGATGCGGAAGATTTTCTCGAGGTTTCCCTCGGTGCTGCCGATCCATCGGTCACGGAAATTCCCAATCTTCACGACCGGGACACCGGCCTCTCCCGCAAGGCACTCGACCGCGTAGGTCTTTCCCGTTCCCACGGGACCGCAGAGCAGATAACCCATCGGCATCGCGCGAAGATCACCGCGTTCCCACAACGCGAGATCCTGACGCAGCCAGGCCTTGAGGGCCGGCTGGCCTTCAAAATCGTCCAGCGTCCGTGCCGGCTCGACGAAGCTGATGAGATCTCCGCCCTCCGCCTCGATGAGGCTCTTCTTGATGGCGGCCAGATCCGCGCGGGCAATCGCCCCCCCTTCCTTGCGCCTGCGGCGCAGCAGCCTGCGCACGGATTTCACGCTCGAACCGGTCAGCTGTCCCGCAAGCTCGTCCTCGCGTCCGCTCCACTCGCCGAGCAATTCGGGGGAGGCCTCCGCGCGGATCGTGTGCGCAAGCATCGCGGCATCCGGCAGCGGCACCTGCAACATCGCGGCGTCGGGATTCGTTGCCAGCATCGGATGCAGCTCGCTGAGGTTCTCGCAAAGCAGGAACGACGCGATCGGGTGACGGCGCAATGCTTCGTCTCGCGACCACTCGCGGACAAGCAGCGCGAGCGCATTGAGGTCGTAGCTCAACGCCTGCGGCACCGAAGGCGCAACGAGGTTCGCCGCGTGCACAAGCACGGCGACCTGCGGGCATTTACGCTCGAGCGTTCCGAGATTCGCGCAATAGCGCAGGAAGTGCGTGATCGCCTCGATCTCCGCACGCGGGACACGCCTGGCCTCGACGGTCTCGTTTGCGCCACGCCATTCGGAAAACAGCCTGCCGCCTTTCGCAACCCGCAGACCGTTGCCGAGATCGTAGGTCAACACGACCTCGAACCCCGGAAGCAACGAGTGGAGCAGAAAATCCTCGAGACTTCCAAAACCGGAAACCGGCGCGGGAAAGTCGTCGCCGACATTTCCGTAGAGCACAAACTGGCCGGTTGCGTGGCTCTCGTAGAGCAACGCCAGTTCCGCAGCCCACGATGGAAGGGCGGCACGCGAGGTCGACGTCATCGGTTGAATCGCTCGGGAATGAGGAATGACGGAGGCGTTTCGCCTATCATTCTCTGGCCGGGATCAGCTCATCACGCACCCATCGAGCGTTCGCCCTCGGTCGACGGCGTGACGGGCGGTTCGGGATCGAGCGAGAGACCTTCTGCGGCGGCAAAATCCGCCAGCGCCTGATCGGCTAGCGCCTTTTGCTCGGCCTCCTTGAGTTCAATTTCGGTGAGATTGATCGAATCCCTCGCAACCCGCGCACGGCCCGCAGCCTTCTGCCGCTCCTCCTCGACCATGCCGTGGAGCCGGTTCAGCGTGTCGCCGGATCCGCCAATGGAGCCGATCATTCCGGCTGCCATCTCGTTCATCTCGGCGGTCGCCTTCTTGATCTTCATGTCGGTGAGCGCGTATTTGAGCGACTCGATCTTGTCCTGCGCGGCCTTGATCGCAACGTCACGAGCCTTGAGCAGGTCCTTGTAGGTCTTTTCCGCCGCCTCGAGCTGCTGCCGGTTCTCGGCGAGCTGCCCCGCGATGGTCTGCAAACGCAGCGCATACTGCGCGGCAGCGTCGCGATTGCCGGCCTTCAAATGCGCGGATGTCTTCGCACGCAGGTCGCGCTCCTCACCTTCGAGCTTTTTCACCTGCGACATCAGGCGCTCGCACAAACCCGCGTGGGAGGCGAGCCCCTCGTTGTAATTGCTGATCTGCTTTCGGAGATTCTCCTTCTCGACTTCCAACAGAGCCTCGGGGTTGTTTTTCTCGAGCCCGGAGACGAACAGCCCGAGAAAACCGCGGAAGAGATTGGCGATGCGGCGGAACATGCGGATTTCCTATCGAATTCGCCGCTTCCTGACAATCGAATGCGAAAATCAGCGACCGAGCTGCTCCCGGCGGATTTCCGGCACGTAGATGCCACGCGGCTCGCACGTCCACCAGTCGCCGTCGGAATCCTCAAATGTCGTGAACCGGTAGTCGTCGATCATCGCGCGCAGAAACCGCGGCTTGTCGCCGTCGAAGGGATCGCCGTCGAGCAGCGCGAGCACGTCCGGCTCGGCGTCGAACAACCGCACCATCAAATGCAGCAGCCATGGGTTGTTCTCCACGCCTCCCAGCGCCGCAAACCACATCTGCCAGTCGAGTCGCGGCATGTAGGGCGCGACAAAGGGAGGCCGGCGATCGAGCGGCCCGGGTTTGTATTTGAAGCGATAGGATTCCCAGTTCAGCCCGTCCATGCTCCCCTGGATCAGGATTTCCGGACGTTCGATCGTCATCACGGCGAAAAGTCCGTAGCCATTGATGATCCGAAATGAAGCCACCGCTTCGTAGGCCGACGCCAGCGGACGCCACCAGCCGATCTGCGTCCGAAATGCGCTGACCAGTGGAATCCAACTCAACACAAACACCGCGACCGCAAGCGGGACGAGGATCCATCGACTCCACCGCACCCGCGCCGCGGCGCGCGCCCTTTCGCAAACGAACCGGGGCCACATCGCATCATCGATGAGCAGCACCGCAAGGGCGACCGTGAGGAGATTGAAGTAGCCGTAGTTGCCGGTGAGCTCGATGAGAAGGTTCAGTCCGATAAAGCCGGCAAATGCGATGAACCTCGGGCGGCGCGGAAGAAAAATGAAGAACGGCAGCACGAGTTCAATGCCGAACATCACGAGGCAGGAAATCTTCTGAAGCCAGCCTGGAAACTGCGCCACAAACCAGGCGAACGGATTCGGAATCGGCTGCGTCCAGTAGTGATAATCGAGCGCCGTGAGGTTCGCCCATGTCGGGTCGCCACTCGTGAGCTTCACCACGCCGGAGGCGAACATGAGCCGGAACAACAGCCACACGAGCAGAAATCGCGCGAGGGTCGGTGGCCGCCTCAACACAAGGCCCGGGCGCAGGCTCCACCCGGCCATGAAAATCGCCAGAAACCCTGACTCGAGCAAAAGCGAGTCCCATTGGAAGCCGTAGAAGATCTGCCCCGCCGTCACGAGCGAGAGGTGCGCGATCCATGCGCCCGCAAGCACCAGTGGTTGCGCGACACCAAACAGGATGAGCACCGAGCAGACCGCCCCGCCCCACGTCAGCAGGGTCACTGTCGCATACGGTTCGCCGACCAGCACAAGCGACGGCCACCGCCACCAGGCATCCGCACCAAGCGCCTCACGAACATGAGGAACGAGTTCGCCGACGGGAAGAATTCCGTTCGGCCCAATCAATCCATCCGACTGCACGCCAAACGACACGAAAGCGATCAGGTAAACGAGTCCGAGCAATCGGAGAAAAATCGCCGACGCGATGGCGTAGGTCGGTGGCCGCACGTCCCGTCCCCAAAGTGTGCGCGTCAGCCACGAGAACGCGGTGCGATTCCGCGCAACCACGTTGTATGCCGCATCCGCCGCCGCGCTGAACACCCGCACGCGCCGGTGCGCCCAGGCCAGCATGCGCCCGTAGGTTCGCGCCGTGGCCAGCGTGTCGAAGACCGCGCGTGCACGCTCCGTGCGCGAGCCGTCCGTCCCGACAAACTGCACCGACCGTTGACAGGCATCCGCCGGGATGCCGTCGAACGGGCCGTCCTGCGAACGGCGGTATTCGACCCGGTCACCGGTGATCGTTTTCCACCGCTCGATCCAGCGCGTGCAAAACCGGCAATCACCGTCGTAGACCATCAGCGGCCGCTCGCGATTCACGCTCATCGAGAAAAGACCTTACCTCGCGTCCGCATCTCCCTAAAATATCCGAATGTCGTTGCTGGATACGCTAGAGAAGCACTTCGGAAAATTCGCAATTCCCGGCCTGATCCGGTATGTGGTCGGGTTCAATGCACTCGTCTTTCTGCTTGGTCTGACCCAGCCGGCGTATCTTGGCGCGCTCACGCTGAACCGCGACGCAATCCTCTCCGGAGAAGTCTGGCGGCTGGTTTCATGGATTTTTATTCCGAACACCACCAGTCTGATCTGGGTGCTCTTTTACCTCATGTTCACGTGGTGGGTCGGCGACCTCATCGAGGGCACATGGGGCACGTTCAAATTGAACGTCTATTATTTCCTCGGCTACCTTGCGTGCACGATCGCAGCACTCGTCTTTCCCGGCCCGTCCCTCGGGAATACCGCACTCACAACGTCCCTGCTCTTCGCCGCCGCGACTCTCGCCCCCGAGCTGCAAGTCCTCCTGTTCGGGATCATTCCGCTAAAGCTCAAATGGATCGCCTTCATCAGCGCGGGACTTCTGGGCCTTTCCGTCCTCGGAGCCCCATGGGGCGTGCTGGCATCCGTGCTGATTGCCTTCAGTAATTACCTTCTCTTCTTCGGTCCGGCATTCTTCCGCCGGTCACGTGATGCCCGTGAAATTGCGGCACGTCGTGCCAAGTTTCAGCCCGCGACGGTTTCGACCCTGCATCGCTGCGAAGCGTGTGGGCGCACCGAGGTCTCCAATCCGGAACTGGAGTTCCGGGTGTCAGTGGACGGGAACGAATATTGCACCGATCATCTCCCAAAAAGGAACTCGGCCTGAGCAGTCGCGCGACGCTCAAAAACTGCGTGACCTCGTTGACCAGCAAGATCGCAGTCTGAAATCGCGTTCACGCTGCCACAAGGCGTCGCAACAACGCCGGAGGAATCGCGGATCAATGGCTGTTGCAAAAGGCCGGGGCCGGCGGCCGCCCTCGATCCACAGCGCCGAAATCTCAGGTAACGTTCAGTCCGACAGCCAGTCCGCGATGGGTGCATCCTCCGGGATGGGTCCGATCGCACGTAGTGTGAGTCGGGAGGTCCGCAGGGAATCTCCCGCAACCCGAAGGATGTCCTGCGCCGAAACCGCGCGCAGCCGCGCATGGGTCTCCTCTGGATCGACCACCTGCCCATACATGAGCGTCGAATACCCGATGCGCGAATTCTGCGACGAGGTGCGCTCGAGCGACATGCGGCTGGAGCCGATCGCGTATTCCTTCGCGCGTCGCAACTCCGCCGGTTTGACTGCCTCGGTGCGCAAACGGCGAAATTCCCGTGCCGTCAGTCGCAGAGCCTTCTCGAGATTCCGCGCGTCGAGGCCGATGTAAAAATTGATCACACCCGCGTCCGCATACTGGCTGACATTCGAGCTCACCGAGTAACAAAGTCCGCGCTTTTCACGGAGTTCCTGGAAGAGCCGCGAACTCACGTTGCCGGCGAGCAGCACGTTTAGCAGTCCCACCGCATAGCGATCCTCGCTCCAAAGATTGCAGCACGGCACGGCAAACGCGACATGTAGCTGCTGCGTGTCGCGGCGAATGATGCGCACGCGGGTGCGGCTGGTCGGAGCCGGAGCCGGCGATGCCCGCCGCGCCGATCCGCGCGGGAGCCCGGTGAGGAGGGCCTCGACCCTCGCGCACGCGTCCTCATGCCGCACGTTTCCAGCTGCCGATACGACGGTGACGCCCGTCCGGTAATGCCGCGCCCGATAGGCGATCAAATCTTCGCGCGTGATCCGGTTGATGCTCTGCAACGTGCCGGTAAGCGGCCGGCCCAGTCCGTGATCGGGCCAGAGATCCTCCCAGAGGAGCTCCTGGACGAGTTCGGAGGGCTCGTCCTGATACATCTGGATCTCCTCCGCGATGACCGCCCGCTCGCGCACGATATCGCGCGGAGCAAACTTCGGATCCAGATAGAGGTCGCAAAGCACGGATGTGAGACGATCGAAATGATCGGCCGGCGCGGCACCGTAATAGACGGTGTGGTCGTGCGTGGTCGTCGCATTGAGATAGCCGCCGACCTCCTCGACTTCCTGACCGATCCGGCGTGCCGAGCGACGCGACGTTCCCTTGAAGAGCATGTGCTCGATGAAATGGGAAATTCCGGACAGGCGCTCCGGCTCATGGCGTCCACCGACGCCGGCCCAGATGCCAAAGGTCGCCGACTGTGTTTGCGGCATCTCGCACGTCACGACGCGAATGCCGTTGGAAAGTTTCGAAAGCTGGATGTTCACGTCAAACTCGCCGCCGCACGCTGCCGGAGGACAAACTCCGCCAGCGTCACGTCGCGGGGAACGGTCACTTTAAAATTCCAGTCCGGATTCTCCACCAGAAAAACCGCCCCTCCGATCCGGCGCAGTGCCGATGTCTCGTCCGTCACCTCGACTCCGGCATTTCGCGCGGACTCGGAGGCACGCCGCAGCTCCGCCGTGCGGAAGATCTGCGGAGTTTGCATCCGCCAGAGCCGTTCGCGATCGACAACCTCCAAACAACGGCGATCGGCATCCGCGCGCTGCAACGTGTCAGTCACCGGCTCCGCGGAGGTCGCGGCACCATGTTCGACCGCCGCGGCAAAACATTTTGAAATGAACTCCGGCAACACCAGAGGGCGGGCGGCATCGTGAACCGCAACAAAATCGGAAGTCACGGCAGACAGGCCGTTCCAGACGGACTCCTGCCTGGTTTCACCGCCGGGAACGATCGCCGAAATCTTCCGGCATTCCCCTACTGCGGAACGGAGCTCTCCCTGTCGTTCACGCGCGCAAACGACGATGATTTCCGTCACGTCGTGACACTGTTCGAACGCGCGCAGCGTGTGCCGCACGAGGGGCTCCCCGGCGAGTGTGGCCAGAATCTTGTCAAATCCCATCCGACGACTCGATCCCGCCGCCACGATCACCGCCGCGAGCGACGGCCGGACATCAGAAGCGGGCCCGGAGGAAGCCTTGCCCTCCCGGGTTTCATCCCGGTCGCCGATCATGGCGCAAGCTGCTTCTGCACCTCGGTGCTCAGCGTCTTGCCATCGACGCGGCCGGCGGCCTTCGCGTTCGCAATCTTCATCACCGCGCCCATCTCCTTGCGGGAGGTCGCGCCCGCCTCGGCGATCGCCTCGCGCACCAGCGCCGTCACCTCCTCCGGCGACAGGGCCTTCGGGAGGTAGGCGTTCAAAACTTCGATTTCCGCGCGCTCCTTGTCAGCCAGCTCCGCCCGGCCGCCCTTCTCGAAGCCTTCCACGGAATCCTGCCGCTTCTTCACTTCCTTGCGGATGACCGCCATCGCCTCCGCGTCGTCGAGCTGCGTGCCCGCGCCGCCTTTTTCGATCGCGGCATTCATCAGGGCGGATTTCAACATGCGCAGCACGCCAAGCTTCACCGGGTCCTTGGCGCGCATCGCGTCCTTGATGTCGTTGTCGATTTGGGATTGGAGAGCCATGGCCGGAGAATAAAAAGACGGGACAGAATTGACAGAATTAACAAAATGGCGGTTTGCCATCCTTTGCGCCCATTTTGGGGAATTCATTTCCGTAAATTCTGTTAGTTCTGTCCAAATCTCTCATGTCCGTCCGCACCCGCTTTGCTCCTTCACCCACCGGCTACCTCCACGTCGGCGGCGCCCGCACCGCCCTGTTCAACTGGCTCTTCGCCCGCAAGCATGGCGGAAAGTTCATCCTCCGCATCGAGGACACCGATGCGAAGCGCAACACCGCCGAGGCCTACGACGTCATCTACGACGGCCTGCGCTGGCTCGGAATCGACTGGGACGAAGGCCCGCAGGTCGGCGGCGACTTTGGCCCGTATTTCCAGAGCGAGCGCAACGCGATCTACGAGAAACACCTCGCCACGCTCGAATCCAAGGGACTCGTTTACGAGGACGAAGGCGCCATCCGCTTCCGCTCGCCGCGCAAGACCGTCGTGATCGAGGACATCGTCTGCGGAAAAATCTCCTTCGACATGTCGAACCCCGTCACGCATCCCGACATGACGATCCGCCGGCCCGACGGCTCGTGGATTTTCCATTTCGTGAACGTCGTCGACGACATCGAGATGCAGCTCACGCACGTCATCCGTGGTGAGGACCACCTTTCGAACACGCCGAAGCACATCGAGCTCTACGAGGCGCTCGGCGCGACGCCGCCGAAGTTCGCGCACATTCCGCTCATCCTCAATCACGAGGGCAAGAAGCTCAGCAAGCGCGACGGCGGCTCGAGCATCACGTATTTCATCGACGGCGGCTACGCGCCCGAGGCCGTGGCGAATTACATCTCACTCCTCGGCTGGTCGCCGAAGGACAACCGCGAGTTCCTCCAGGTGGACGAAATTCGCGAACTCTTCGTGCTGGAGAACATCAACCGCCGCAGCGCGATCTTCGACCTCGACAAGTGTTTTTGGCTGAATGGCCAGCACATCCTGCACATGGATCTCGAGCGCTTTGCGGACCTCTCCCTGCCGTTCATCGAGAAGGCCGGCATCGCCTACGGCACCCGCGAGGCTCTGCTTCCCGCGCTGGCCATCGTGAAGCCGAAGATCAAGCACCTCTCCGACGTTCCCGACTGGATCGGATACCTCTTCCGCGAGGATTACGTGTTCGAGCCCGAGGCCGTGGAGAAGGCACTGCGCAAACCCGGCGCTCTCGAGCGGCTCGCGCAGTTGAAGGACGCCTACGCCGGTCTCGGCGAATGGACCGTCGCCGCGCTCGAATCGACGCTCAAGGAAACCGCCACGAATCTCGGCGCGAAGAATGGCGAATTCATCCACCCCGCACGCGTTGCGATCAGCGGTCGCGCAGTCGGCCCGGGCCTCTACGAAATGCTGGAGGTTCTCGGCAAGGAGCGCGTGCTGGCGCGATTCGATCGTGCGATCACGGAATTCGGCTCATGAGCGAGGTCTTCACTGCTGCTGATCTTCTCGAGCGCCCCGACACCCTGCGCTCGCTCCAGCCGCCCGTGCGCCTCGCGGTGCTTGGCGATCCGATCGCGCAGTCGAAGTCCCCGGTTTTTCAGAACGCCGCATTGAAGGCCTGCGGGATCGACGTCCAATACATCCGTCTCCACGTTCGCCCCGACGAGCTGGCTGCCGCGCTCCGCGCGTTGCCGGGCGCAGGGTTCCTCGGCGCAAACCTCACCCTTCCGCACAAGACGGCGGCCCTCGAGACCGTGACCGATCTCGACGAGACCGCCCTTGCGATCGGCGCGGTCAACACGATCGCGATCGACGACGATGGAAACCTCTCCGGATTCAACACGGACGGGCCGGGCTTCGTGCGCGCCATTCGCGAGGAGTTCCTCGCGGACGTTCGCGACCTGCGCATCATGGTGCTCGGCGCCGGAGGTGGCGCGGGTCGCGCCATCGCCGCTCAATGCGCCATCGAAGGCTGCGAGCGACTGGTTCTCGTCAATCGCACCGTCGAGAAAGCGCAGGCCTTCGCCGCTGAACTCGACCGCTATTTTCGTTCCGACCGCCTCGTCGGCCCCGCCGACCGGCTCGTTGCCATCCCGCACGACCTCGCCGCCATTCGCGCACAGCTTGAGCATGTCGATCTCGTGGTGAACGCCACTTCGATCGGCATGAAACGCACCGACCCGCCGGTCCTGCCACAATCGCTTCTCACGCCGAACCTTCTCGTCTACGACGCCGTCTACGCAACGGGTCGCACTCGTCTCGTCGAGGAAGCCACGCAAGCCGGCGCCCGCGCCGCGAACGGCCTCTCGATGCTCCTCCATCAGGGCGCGATCGCCTTCGAAATCTGGTTCAACCGCCCCGCCCCGCTCGAGGCCATGCGCGCAGCGCTGCGCGCGGGTTAGTCCGCATCGATTGCCAAGGTCGGGCGCGAGCTCATCCCCCGCGCCCGATCGCTTCATTCGCTGCGCGCGTCGGCGACGCATCGCCGCAAGGGCCAGCAGGAGCGTGCCGATACCGAGACCAATGTGAGCCGGCTCCGGCACGGCGCTGTAAGTCAACGTCAGTCGGGCGCCATCGCTCGAAAGCGAGAATCGGTTCGAACCCGGGGCGTTCGCAAATCCGGATGAATCGATGGAAAACCCGGCAGCGTCAAAGCCGGTGATCCCACCGGACGCCATGACGATCGTCCACGTATACGTCCGCGTGGGATCGAAGTTCGCGGCTTCTCCCGGATTGTCATCCAGTCCCAGCGAGCGGAGCGCGATCGTGAAGGGATTGTCCGCGCTGATGTCCGCCAGCGACAGCGTTCCGTTCACGTTGAGAAGATCCCAATTCGTCCCCGCCGCACCCGTGGCGTCATTGATTTCCCAAAGGTAAACGCCACCGCTCAGCCACGTGGTGTTGCTCGCAGTCAGCGTTCCCGGGCTGTTGCCGGGTGAAAGGATGCCGCCGTCATCGATCTCCAGTTCACCAATCGTGCCGCTTCCGGAAACGATCGCGCCTTCCTCGACGTAGAGCGAAGTGTTGTTCTCCACCAGCCCCTGCACGGTGCCGTTCACCACAGCCTGTGCACCTTCTGAAATCGTGACCGAGGCGGTCGAAAGCGACGCCCCTTCGCCGACTTCCAGGATCGCATCCTCGCCGGCGAAACTCATCGCACCGGCAACCATCTGCGAGCCATTGTCCCGAACGCGCAGGGGCCCAAAAGACAGGACGATATCCGCCTCGAGCCGTCCGCCATTGACGACCGAGAGGGCGCCGCCAAAATTTTCGAGGAACTCCACGGACGTGACACTGCCGCCATTGATCTCAAGCTCGTTGGTCAGGCTGCATCCGCAGAGCATGAGAATGGAAACCTCGCTATCCCCTGTAAGCGTCAGTTTGCCCGCACCCGTCTTTTCAAAACCAGTCCCGGGTCCCGTGGCGAGAATGGATCCCGAGAACGTCGTGTCCGAGTTGTCTCCTCCGACGATCAGACCCGATCCCTTGCCGATCTCGACGGTTCCCGCACCGGAAAGCGAGCCCGCCTCGACGAGGTAGCTGTCATCGTCGTCGCCATAGACGATCAATTTCGTCCCCTCGAGAAGGGTAAGCGCCGAGAGTGGCGACAACGCTCCGTCGGACAATGTAACCAGCTCACCCGACTCGATCGTGGTCGGGCCGGCATGGCGGTTGTCCCCGCTGAGCACAACTTGTCCACTCCCATCCGTCTGGATGACAACCTGCCCGTCTCCGGAAATCTCCCCGGCATACGCGGTTTGCTTCCCGTCGTGAGCCACAAGATAAAATGTCGTTCCCTCCGCCAGCTCGACCAACGACGAGGCCAGAGTTCCGTCCTGGAGTTTGAAACCGCCCTCGTTGACGTGCGTGTCGCCGGTGTAGGTGTGGTGGCCGACAAGCGTAAGGAGGTTGCCACCCGTCTTGGTCAAATCGCCCATTCCCTCGACCGGCTCTTCGAACGTGAGAAAGCCGGCATCGACGTCCAAAACGCCGCCGTTTTCGCCGAGCCTTACCTTCCGTGCGGTCAGAATGTCGGCCCGATTCAGAAGCGTGCCTCCGTCGAGCGTCAGCGGACCCGACGCCCCCAGGTTCGCATCCAATCCGATGCTCAGCACACCCTCCTCCACCACCGTGCCTCCGGCGTGGGAGTTCGCTCCTGTGAGAACAAGCGTGCCTGAGCCTCTCTTGATCAAGGCGCCCTCACCCCACAGGGAAATGTCGATCGTCGCCGTATGCTCCTGGGTATCGATGACTCCGCCGCCGGTGTCGAATCGCACCCCCTGCGCTTTGAATCCTGTAAAGAGGTCGCTCTGGTCTCCCGTCAGGCGCAGCGTGCCTCGGTTGGAAAACGAAAGCGTCGCCTGCCCAACACCGGCACTAACCTGACCTGCTTCGAGCACGCCCATGCCATCAATCTCGAGCAATCCCTTCCCCGAAGCATTCGCGGCGGTCACCGAAACCGAGGGCGCCACGACGCGGCCGTTGCCCGAAATGCTCAGCGTGCCTTCCCCCGCGTTGCCAATGGTCAGTGCCGTCGTATTCGTCCATGTGCCGTCGACGACCTCCACCGTCCCTTTGGATCCCTCACCCTGGGCGATCACCCCGCCCGCCGTCGAGATATTGGCAGAGGATCCGATTATGACCGCACCGTCATCGCCGTCATCACGTCCGACGATGAGAGACGTGTCCGGCGAAGCAAACCCTCCATCGCCGGAAAAGATCAGCTGTCCTGCATGGACGATCGTGCCGCCCGTATAAGCCTGGCTCGTGGTGAAGGTAAGCGTTCCCTCGCCCAATTTATGCAGCGCTCCCGTGCCCTGGATGCCCACGTTGATGATCGCGTCGCCGCCACTGGTGTCGAGCAGACCGCCATTGGCATCGATCCGGACCTGGGCGTTCTCTGTCGCAAACCCGTCGAACAGGTTGCCCTGGCTGCCCACCAGCTTCAAGGTCCCGCCATTCCATACGAAACTCCTCGAAGCCGTGGAGAGCGCATACGCGGTGACATTCACCACGTGCATCGTGCCTCCGTTCAATTCGACAGAGCCGCTGCCATTTTCCCCGGTATAACCCACCTGCACGAGCTCCGCACTGAGCGATCCACCGTTGAGCCGCAGAACACCGTCACCCATTTGCCCCACCATCACCCCGATGGCACTGACAGCGCCCGAGCCGCTGATTTCCAGCGTGCCCGAAGAATTGAGCATCCCCAGGTAGAGCATCGTGGACACCGTCCAGTTTCCCCCGGTCACCTTGGCAGTGCCGTTGCTCGTAAATCCCCCGATCCAGGAATCGTTCGTGTTCAGCGAACCGCCTTCGATCGTCACGGTGCCGTCGTGTCCGTTCCCCACGTAAAACGTCCCCCCGACCGAGACGGATCCATCCATGAGAACCAGACTGCCGGCCGCATTGTCCCCAACCTTCATATCGCCGCCGACGGAAAAGGTGCCGCCATCCAGGACCACGGACCCATTCGCCACTTTCGCTCTTCCCGCCTCCAACGTTCCGCCATGGAGGTTCACGGAGCTCGGTCCCGTTCCGTCACCCACCGAAAAGAGGTCCGAGACGTTCACCGTTCCTCCGTTGATATCCACATGACCGGAACCGTAGAGCGATCCCACACTCAGACCGGAAACCGACAGGCTGCCCCCACTGTTGACCACCATATTTCCCGTCTGCTCCCCTCCCAAAAACACCCGCGACCCGCTCAGGGCGCCTCCCGACTGGATGTTCAGCGTCCCCTCCGACAAGGCTCCGACGAAGATGTAACCGCGGCTTGCGTCGCCAGTCACGGTCGCCGTCCCGGGGGCGTTGTCCGGAAAACCAATAAACACATATTGGTCCAAGTCGAGGTATCCCCCTTCGAAGTGAATCTGTGCAGCCGCCGGATGCGTAATCAGAGCCGCTGCACAAGCCAGCCATGCAACAGGATTACAACGAAACATACTTCCTAACAGGTTGAATAGAAATGCATTCCCACTTTTGACAAGTGCATTTCCAGCCCGCGATTTTCGCACGCATCGGATGAACTCACGGAGTTTTCCTCCGTCGTTTTCCCTGCCCGAAAAAGCTGCTAGTCGAACGCCGGCAAGCCGTCCACGCTGCGGGCGTTTTCCCGGGCTCGATACTTCGCCATTCCCTCCGGCCCTTGTTTCGTCGCCCATTGATCGAGCGTGGTCCGGGGCCCCCGGTAGTCGAAGAACGGCACCGAAAACCCGCACGACTCGCTCACCCGCGTCACCGCCACGCGAATAATCGCCCGCGTTCCGGGATTCCGCGGAAACTTCTCCACCAGCTCAGCGAAGCCCGATTGATCCGGCGTGAGCACCGTCCCGCGACCGTGCAGTCGGACGATTTTCGGCCCGCCCTCGAACGCACAGAACATGATCACAATGCGCCCATTTTCGTGCAGATGGGCCGCCGTCTCCGCTCCGCTGCCCGTGTAATCCAGATACGCGACATCGAGAGGCCCGAGCACCCGAAAGGCATCTCCGCCCTTCGGCGAGATGTTGACGTGGCCGGCCGGCGACAACGGTGCCGTTCCCACGAAAAACACCTTCTGCTGCCCGATCCACTCCGCCAGCTCCGCGTCGATCTGTTCCCGCGCCCTGCTCATACGATGGCGAAAATCATCCGCTCCTCCTGCCGAACGCGCAAGGTCTGGGATGTCTGAAGAACTTTCGGACAATCCACTCCCCGCTCGTCGCCCGGGCCGACCTGGCCGTTCCTCGAAAGCAAGATGCGGCGTTCAGCCGAGAAGCGCCCGGGCCGCTTCCACGTCGGCGGCGATCTGAGCCTTCAATGCATCCAGTCCGTCGAATTTCCGTTCGCCGCGAAGGAACGCAATGAAATCGACATCGAGGTCGCGACCATAAAGGTCTCCGGAAAAGTCGAGGATATGAACCTCCAGCTTCCGCTCCACGGAGGAGGCCACAGTGGGACGGTAGCCGATGTTGGCCACGCCCCGCAGCACTGCGGAATCAATCTGCACGCGCACGGCATAAACTCCGTCGGGAGGAAACTGCTCGTTGTGCGCCCGAAGATTTGCCGTGGGAAAACCGATCGTCCGCCCCAGCCGGTCGCCACTCTCGACGGTTCCGAAAATCGTGTAGTCGCGACCGAGCAAACGCTTCGCTGTCGCAAGATCCCCCCGTTCCACGGCCTCGCGAATACGCGTGCTGCTGATGGTTTCCCCATCCGCGACCACGGACGGAACCTCCACGACATCGAATCCGAGCTCCGTCCCAAGGACACGCAGGAGTTCCACATTTCCGGACCGTCCCCTGCCAAAGGCCCACTGCTGTCCCACCGCGATCTGACGCAGCGGGCGACATTCTCCGGCCAGCCTGCGAATGAACACCTCCGGCGGCTGCTGCGCGAAGTCCGGATCGAAGCGAACGATCAGCAGGTTCTCCAATCCAACTTCCTGAATCAGGCGCGCCTTGTGTGCGGTTGACGTCAAAAGCCTCGGCGCACACTCCGGTCGCAACACGCGCGCAGGGTGCGGGTCAAAAGTCAGCGCGACGCTCGTTCCCCCAGCCTGTCGGGCTGCGGTCATCGATTGCCGCAGCACGACCTGGTGCCCGATATGCACCCCGTCGAAAACTCCGATCGACAGCATCACCGGGCCTTTCAGCTCCGACAGTCGCTCGATCGAATGAAGGATTTTCATCACGCGCCCCGAAGACGGGACACCTCGGGCAGACTCATCACCCGGCCCGCAAGCTCTGCCGCCGGCAACGTTTTCAGTTCTTCGATCGTCACCGCGCCGTCCACCGAGAAGCGGCCCGACTTCGTGCGTCGCAATGCCGTCAGGTGCGCGCCGCATCCGAGTTCCTGTCCGATGTCGTGCGCATAGGTTCGGACGTAGAATCCTTTGCTGCACACGACACGAAAATCGATCTGGGGCAGCGCAATCCTCAGGATCTCGTGGGCGTAGACATGCACGAACCGCGGCTCGCGCTCCACGCTCTTCCCCTGGCGGGCCAGCTTGTAGAGCGGCACGCCGTCCTTCTTGATCGCGCTCACCATCGGCGGCGTCTGGTAGAAATCGCCGTGGAATTTCGCGAATGCCGCATCGATCTGTCCGGCGGAAAGCTCCGGCACCGGCTTCGTTTCGAGGATCTCTCCGTCGGCGTCCTGGCTGTCGGTTGTTTCGCCGAGCTTCAGCGTGCCGACATATTCCTTGTCCTCGCTCATCAGCAGGTCCTGGATCTTCGTCCCCCGACCGATCGTGATGAGCAGCAGGCCGGTCGCGAGCGGATCCAGCGTGCCGCAATGCCCGACTTTCTTCGTATTCAACGCGCGGCGGACAATGCCGACCACGTCGTGAGAGGTCATCCCCGGCGCCTTGTCGACCGCGAGGACCCCGTCAATGGATTCGACTGACTTCATCACACAACACCTTCAAAAATTTTCTTTTCACCTCGTCCACTGGGCCACGGATCCGTGCCCCGGACGCGAGCGGATGCCCCCCGCCTCCAAACTCCGCGCAGACCTTGCACACATCGACGCGCGGGTCCTTCGAGCGCGAACTCACTCTCACCCGGCCGTCCTCGATCTCCTCGAAGAACACCGCCGCAACCACCGTATCGACCGAACGAAGGTGGTTGATGATCCCCTCGGTATCCTCGGGCTGGATGCCCAGCCGTTCCGCATCCACGCGGGTCAACGTCGTGCAGGCAACGCGATCGTCGCAGAAAAATTCCGCGTCGTTCAGCGCGTGCCGCAGCAACTCCAGATGCCGGCGCGGTTGCGTATCGTAAATCGCCTGCGAGAGCTCACCGACATTCACTCCGGCTGCCACGAGCGCCGACGCCACGGCAAACGTCCGCGCCGTCGTGTTCGAATACTGGAACGATCCCGTGTCCGTCGAAATCGCCGCGAAGAGGTTGCCTGCAATCTCCGGCGTGATCCGCGCTCCACGGGACTCCAGAAACTCGTAGACGATCTGTCCCGTCGCGGGGGAGGTGCTGTCGACGTGGTTCAACGTGCCGTAGCGCTCGTTGCTCACGTGGTGGTCGATATTGACGAACACCGGCGGAATCGCCACGCCGTCCAGGACAGTGCCAAGCCGTTTCATCGACGAACAATCGACGGCCACGATCGCGTCAAACGTCCGCGCCTGCGGCGACGGGAGTTCCAGCATTTCCCAGCACGGCAGGTAGCGGAATTTCGTAGCAAGCCCGCTCTCGTTCCAGGCGGTGACCTCCTTGCCGAGGCTCCGAAGCCAGATCGCAATCGCGAGCGTCGATCCAAGGGCGTCTCCGTCGGGCCGCAGATGACTCACGACCAGCACGGATTTCGCGGGCGCCAGCGCGGCGGCGATCTCCTCGAAGGTCGCGTTCATTCCTGCTCTTCTTCCCGGATGTCGTCGAAGCTCGCGGGCCCAAGCCCGAGCTCGTCCATGATCGTGATCACCCGGGAACCCCGCTCGATCGACTCATCGAGACGGAAATGAAAATGCGGCGTATTCTTGAGAATCACGCGCTTGGAAACCTCGTTCTGGAGCATCACCCGATGGTGTTCAAGCGTCGCAATCGCCTCACGCTTCTGCGCGGTGCTTCCCAGCGCGCTGATGAAGATGTGCGCCTGCTTGAGATCGGGTGTGATGTCCACCCCGCTCACGGTCACGAGCGGGGAGGAAAACTGCACCTCTCGCACCATGATGCTGCCAAGCTCCCGCTTGAGCAGCTCGCAAACACGTTGGAGCCGGTGCTTCATGGCGTTGTTTCGCGGATGTGTGTTTCCCCCGAGGCGTGACCTCAGAGCGTCTGCGGAACCTTCTCGAGGGTGTAGGCCTCGATGATGTCCCCCACTTCGTATTCGTGATAATCGCCGAGCCGGATGCCGCACTCGAGTCCGGCGCGGACCTCCTTCACCTCGTCCTGGAAACGACGCAGCGTCGCAACACCACCGTCGTAAACGGCCTGGCGGCGGCGCAGCACCCGGGCACGCGCGGTGCGCGGGATGCGACCGTCCTGCACGAGGCAGCCGGCGACCGTTCCCTTCGAAAGCTCGAAGACCTGCTTGACCTCGGCGTGACCGACAATCGTCTCGCGCACTTCGGGATCCAGCATTCCGGCCATCGCGTCCCGGATCTGGTCAATCAACTCGTAGATGATGCTGTAGAGCTTGATCTGGACGCCCTCGCGTTTCGCCGTCGCGGCGGCGCTGTTCTCCACCTTCACGCCGAATCCGACGATGATCGCGTTCGACGCGCTGCAAAGGAGAACGTCGGATTCCGTGACCGGCCCGACCGCGGAGTGAATGATCTGCAGCGCGATCTTGTCGCTCTTGATTTCACCAAGCGAGGCGACGAGCGCTTCGAGCGAGCCCTGGACGTCCGCCTTGAGCACGACCTGCAGCGTCTTCTTCTTCTCGGCGGCAAGGCTCTCGAAGAGATTCTCGAGGGTCGCGCGCTGGGGCGCACTCAGCTTCTGGGTGCGCAATGCCTCCAGCCGCTCCTCGCTCAACGCACGGGCGTTGCGCTCGGAATCCATGACAACAAGCTCGTCGCCGGCGGCCGGGAGACCGCTGAATCCCAGCACCTTCACCGGCGTGGCGGGGCCGGCCTCCTTCACCGGCTTGCCGGTGTCGTCGATGAGCTGTTTCACCTTGCCCCAATGGTTTCCGCAGATGAACGGCTTGCCGACCCGGAGAGTGCCGGTCGTCACAATGACGGTGGCGGTGGGGCCACGGCCCGACTCGACCTGAGCCTCGATGACCGTGCAACGGGCGTCGGCGCGGGGATTCGCCTTCAACTCGAGGATTTCCGCCTGGATCGAGAGATTCTCGAGAAGGTCCTCGAGCCCCGTGCCCTTCGTGGCGGAAACCGGGCAGCAGATCGTTTCGCCCCCCCAGTCCTCCGGCACGAGGCCGTGCTCCTGAAGCTGCGCCTTCACCCGGTCCGGGTTGGCACTCGGAAGGTCGATCTTGTTGATCGCGACCATGATGGTGACTCCCGCAGCCTTCGCGTGGTTGATCGCCTCGATCGTCTGCGGCATCAGTCCGTCATCCGCCGCAACGACGAGAATGACGATATCCGTCACGTTCGCGCCGCGTGCGCGCATCGCCGTAAAGGCCGCGTGCCCCGGCGTATCGAGGAAGGTGATGCTCGTGCCATCCGGACGCTTCACGCTGTAGGCACCGATGTGCTGCGTGATGCCGCCGGCTTCGCCTGCAGCCACACGCGCCTTGCGAATCGCATCAAGGAGCGAGGTCTTGCCGTGGTCGACATGGCCCATCATCGTCACGATCGGAGGCCGGGGTTTCAGTTCGGAAACCTCCTCCTCCACCGGCGGAGGCGGCGGCTCGACAATGACCGTCTCCTGCTTGTGAACTCCGCCATCCTTCTGACGCTTCTCGCGCTCGAAAATTGCACCGTGCTTCTCGCAAACCTTCGCCGCGACATCCGGCTCGATCGCCTGATTGATCGCCGCGAAAATGTTCAGCTCCATCAGGTCCGCAATGAGCTGGAACGGCTTCAGACCCAGCTGCTCGGCAAGCTCCTTGACAATGATCGGCGGTTTGATGTGGACGACCTTGCGGTTGTCGACAACCTCTTCAGCAGGTGCTGACACCGCCTCCGCCGCCTCGGGAGCATCGGGCTCGACGGCGACCGCCGGGGGTTCCTCGACCGGCTTCTTCGGCTCCTGCCGCGCCGCGATCTTGCTGATCGGAGGCAGCATGGTGCGCGTTTTGCGTTCTGCGTCCGGTTTGCGAACTTTCTTTGCCTTCGGCTCGATCAGCGAAAGCGCCTCCGCCTGCGGGGCGGGCTTGGGTTTGGTCGCGGGCTCAGCGGTGGCCGGCGATTTCTTGGAGCGCGCCGAGGACGCCTCGTCCGAAGCGCCGCGCTTCGTTCGAGTCGTCTTGTTCTCGGACTTTGAGTTGCTGAGTTTGGATGGCATTGAAATTCCTGATTGGGGCTGGCGCTTTCATGGCGCGGTCTAGGCTGCGCCGCCGTGCGCCTTTTTCGCGGCTGCGAGAATCTTCTCGCCGGTCTCCAGGTCGCAACCAAGAACTCCCGCGATATCGTCCGCGCCACTGACCACGATCACTTCGATCGAGTTCATGCCGCTCTTGGTGAGCGTGTCGGCCTGTTCCTGCGTCACGCCGAGCTGGTCGGCAAGCGAGCTGGCGGCCTGGGCCTTCTGACTTTCGAAGGCCTCCTCCTTGCTCTTGTCCTCGCCGATGTCGATGTCCCATCCCGTAAGCTTTGCGGTGAGACGGGCATTCTGACCACGCCGGCCGATGGCCTGGGACAATTCCTCCTTGCCGACGGTGATGGAAATCTTCTTCGCGACCGGGTCGAGCGTGATGCTGTGGATCTTCGCCGGTTTCAGGGCCTCCTTGACGAGTTCCTGCGGGTCCGCATGCCAGCGAATGATGTCGACCTTTTCGTTGTTGAGTTCGCGGACGATGTTCTTCACACGGGCGCCACGCATTCCGACGCAGGCTCCGACCGGATCAACCTTGTCGTCCGAGCTGTGAACGGCAACCTTCGTGCGGGCTCCCGCCTCACGGGCGATCGCCTTGATTTCCACCGTGCGGTCCGCAATCTCGCTGACCTCCACCTCGAACAGGCGGCGCACGAAATTCGGATGGCTGCGGGAAAGGATGATCTCCGGACCGCGGGCACCATTTTCGACAGCCACGACATAGCCGCGAATGCGGTCGCCAATGCTGTATTCCTCCGTAGGCACACGCTCCCGCGAGGGCATGATCGCCTCGAAACGGCCGAGATCCACGATCACATCCGAGCGCTCGAAGCGGCGCACCGTGCCGCTGACGATCTCGCCGGCGCGGTCCTTGAACTCCTCGTAGATCATGTCCTTCTCGATCTGGCGAATGCGCTGCATGATCGCCTGTCGCGCCGTCTGCGCTGCGATCCGGCCAAAATCCTTCGGAGTCACCTCGATGTCGATCTCGTCGCCGACCTGCACATTCGGATCAATCTGGCGCGCCCTCGAGAGGGAAATCTCGTCGTGTTGATTCTCGACCTTTTCCACCACGATCGGTCGCGCAAACGCCCGGATGTCCCCCGTCTTGGGGTTGATGTCGATACGCAGCTCGCGAGCGGTCGCAAACGACTTCTTCGAAGCCGTCAGCAGGGCGCCGGAAATCGCCTCGACGAGCACATCGCGGCTGATCCCCCGTTCGCGCTCGAGGTAATCGAGCATGGTGAGCATTTCGGCGTTCATACAAATAGAAATCCTGTGTGGTAAAATCGGCCCGCCCGCTTGGGGCGGAATCGGAAACTATGCAGGCGACCAACCGGCCGGTCAAGCTTCGCCAGCAAAGACGCGCAATCCGCGAAATCTGCGATTGACCCCGCATCCCCGCCGTGAGAACGGAGGCGCTCCCATGACTCGAAAGGAACGCGCCGAGCTGCTTGTCCGCCGCCTCCCGCAAATTTACCCCGACGCCCATTGCGAACTCGTCCACGAGAACGCCCTGCAATTGCTCGTCGCCACCATTCTCTCGGCCCAGTGCACGGACAAACGCGTCAACATGGTGACGCCCCCCCTTTTCGCGCGCTGCCGGAGCGCCTCCGACTTCGCAGAGATCCCCCAGGAAGAGCTCGAAAGCCTGATCCGCACCACCGGCTTTTTCCGCTCGAAGGCGAAGTCCATCCGCGGAGCTGCCCGGAAAATCGTCGATCAGCATGGGGGCGAAGTTCCCCAAACGATGGAAGCCCTTGCCGCACTGCCCGGCGTGGGCCGGAAAACCGCAAACGTCGTCCTTGGAAACGCCTTCGGAATCAACGAAGGCGTCGTGGTCGACACCCACGTGGGCCGACTCTCACGCCGGCTCGGACTGACTCGCAAAACAGATCCAGTCCATGTCGAGCGCGACCTCGTCCAGCTCTTCCCCCGAGAGCACTGGGCGGATCTCAGCCACTGGCTGATTTTTCACGGCAGACGCCGCTGTTTCGCGCGCAATCCCGACTGCGCGGGCTGCGAACTTTCGGATCTCTGTCCGAGCGCCTTCAAGGTCAGCAGCGCCCGGACAGCATCCGAAACCAACCGTTGATCAGCCCTTGGTCGCCTTCTCGACCCAGGCGATCATCGCATCCGGTCCCCCTGCCAGATAACCGACCTGCCGGGCGATTTCATTTCCCTCGGAATCGAGCAGCAGCAAGGTCGGGAATCCTCCCACCTTATACTTCTGGGCGAGTTCCTGATTCCGCTTCTTCACCTCTTCGCTCTGTTCCTTTTTGTTCGGAAAGTCGAGTTCCAGCAGGACCAGGTTTTTCGCTGCAAACTCCTTGAACGCCTCCTTGTCGAACGTTTCCTCGTCCAGCTTGATACACCAGCCGCACCAGTCGGAGCCCGTAAAGTCCACGAGAACGGGTTTCCCGGAGGATTTCGCCTCCGCGAGCGCCGCGTCGTAGTCCGTCTTCCAGGCCGGGGTATCGTCCGCCGCAAACGCCACGCTCGCTAGGGCCAATACTCCAAGAATTAGGGTAGGAATTGTTTTCATCCCTCTTTGGACAACGTGGCGTTCGGCCCGTTCAGCCGAATTACGCGATTTGGAGCGCGCCGAATGTCATAGGATCGATCGACGGAAAAATATCGGCGTTCCATGAACTCCGCTCCCCAAGGGTGAAGCGCAGCGCGGCCGTGTGCGCGATCATCGCCGCATTGTCGGTGCGAAGCTCCGGCGCGGCGGCGATCACGGCAATTCCCGCCCGCCCTGCAGCTTCCTCCATGCGTGCACGCAATCGCGCATTGGCGCTGACGCCGCCGCTCAGGGAGAGTTGCTTCCGTCCGCACGTCTGCGCGGCAGCGACCGCCTTTTCCACCAGCACGTCGACCACAGCATCCTGAAAGGACGCACAGACATCCGGCACGCAGGTTTCCCCTCGTTCGAGGAGATAGCGCACCGCTGTCTTCAATCCGCTGAAGCTGAATTGAAAATCCCCGGAATGCAGCATCGCCCGGGGGAACTCGTATCGATGCGGATCCCCTTCCCGTGAGAGACGCTCGATTTCGATTCCGCCCGGATAACCGAGTCCGAGCAGCTTCGCGACCTTGTCGAAGGCTTCGCCCGCTGCATCGTCCCGCGTCGAGCCAAGCACCCGGTAATCCCCCACGCCGGCAACGTCCACCAGGAGCGTGTGTCCGCCGCTTACAACCAATCCCACGTGCGGCGGGACGTCGGCCCTCCCGAAAAAGGGCGACAGCAAATGCCCCTCCACGTGGTTCACCGCGAGGAACGGTCGTCCACATCCGATCGCCAGCGCCTTTGCATGCGCAACCCCCACGAGCAACGCCGCCGGCAGGCCGGGTCCCGCCGTTGCCGCAAACACATCCACATCCGCAGGCACGATGCCGGATCGGTCAAACACGGCCTGCACGACGCGCGGCACCGCCGCGAGGTGGTTTCTCGATGCGACCTCCGGCACCACTCCGCCGTATTGCGCATGGATGCCGGCCTGGGAAAACACCTCGCTCGCAAGCAGGTCGCCGGGTGCGCGCAACAGCGCGGCCGCCGTCTCGTCGCACGAGGTTTCGATCGCGAGGACGAGAGGCACGGTCAACCCTTGGTCGCAGGCTCCGCCTTGCGCTCCGAATACAACAACACACCCGTCAGCGCATCCACGGCACGGTCGAGCTGACGGTCGGGAACATCGAAGGGAGCGGCGGTCGCGTCGTCCTGCAGCGCACGCCGGCGCCGGGCCTGCGTGAGCTGGATCTCCTCCTCGAGCGTCATCGTGCAGCGGATGTCCGGCTCCACCCCATGCTCGTGAATCGGCTTCTCACTCGGCGTAAAATATTTCGCGGTCGTAAACCGCATCGCAGAGCCGTCTGGAAGCGCGACCACGCTTTGCACGGAACCTTTTCCGAAGGTTGTCTCGCCGACAAGAATCGCCCGGCGCAGATCCTTCAACGCCCCCGCGACAATCTCGGCGCCGCTCGCGCTCGCTCCATTGATCAGAATCGCGACCGGATACTTCCGCGGCCCGCCCGGCACCGAGCGTGTGTGATAGTCACGGGTCGCCGGCCTGCCCTCGGTGTAAACGACACGCGTGTTTGCCGGCAAAAACTGCGAGCACACATCCCGCGCGCTGCCGAGCAGTCCGCCGGGATTGAATCGCAAATCCATCACCAGCGCCTCCATCCCCTGCTTCTCGAGTTCGTTGAGCGCATTCGCAAGCTCCGTCGCCGTCGGCTCATTGAATTGCGTGAGCCTGAGATACCCGATCTTCCGTCCGCCGGTCCGGTCCTCGGGAAGGATCGTCGCATCGACGACACTGGGCACCTTGATCACCGCCCGCGCGATGGTGAATTCCTTGATCTCGTTTGTCAGCGGTCGCGAGATCGTGAGGGTGACCTTCTCGCCGGGTTCGCCGCGCAGCATTTCAATCGCATCCGCCACCGCGAGCCGGTCCATCGAAATGCCGTTGATCTTGCGAATCTGATCCCCCGGCTGGATTCCCGCTTCGAAGCTCGGCGTTCCCTCGGTGACGCCAATGATCGTCACGAGATTGTTCTTTGTCGTGACGGTAACTCCGAGACCGCCAAATTCGCTCTTCGTGTCCTCCTGCATTCCCTTGAATGCCTTCGGATCCATGAACGAGCTGTGCGGATCCAGATCCGCGAGCATCCCCCTCAGCGCGCTGTAGGTGAGATCCTTGTAGGAAATCTTTCCCGCATCCACGTAGTCCTGCCGGATCAACTGCATCGCGCGGGCGAGCACGTGGACGGCCTCGTAGGGGGAATCCTCTTCCGCAGCGTCAGCCGCTGGAGCCGCCACCTCCTGAGCCATTCCCCGCCCGGGGGCCAGGAGCAGAACCGTCGCGAGACAGGGGATCGCTGCGAGCCGAATGTTCATCCGCAAAGATTATCACAAACCGGACCGTGCGAAAGTTCGGCATAGGCACGGGCGACCTCCTCTCCCGGAGGCGATGCCGGATCGTAGAGCGTTCCGATACTGCGCAGCACCGCCGTCGCCACCTCCTCCCGTGTCCACGTCTGGTCTGTTTCGATTCGCATCGAGGTCGCCGTCTGCCGCAACTCGGGCGGAAAGTCCGCGACCGTGTGATTCACGTTCAGGCCAATCCCCACGACCACGTGCATGGAGACACCGGTTTTCGCTTCGCTCAGGATGCCGGCAAGCTTCCTTCCGCCACAAAAGATGTCGTTCGGCGGCTTGATCCGGACAACCCTTCCGGTGAGATCCGCGACGGCACGCGCCACCGCGACGGCAACGAGCGGCGTCATTTCCGTCAGTTTTCCGGTTGGCCACTGCGGCCGCAGGAGAATGGAAAACCAAAGCCCGAGCCCGGCGCGGGACTCCCAGCGACGGCCAAACTGTCCGCGTCCACGCGTCTGCGTTTCCGTAAATGCCACAAATCCCTCCGGCTCCCCGCCCGCTGCAGCATGCGCGGCGACGTCGTTCGTCGACTCGGTCTCCTGAAAGACCGCAATGCGGCTGCCGACAACCCCGGCACCGGAGATCGCGTCCCGATCGAGCGGAGATTTCATTGGATGGAGTTATGCTTGAAGTTCGGACACCGGCCCCGCCTGTCTCAGCCTTCGATTTCCAGCGACAGATCGAGCGCCGGGGCGGAATGCGTGAGCGCACCGACGGAAACGAAATCGACTCCGGTCTCTGCGATTGCGCGAATGGTTTCCAGCGTCACGCCACCGCTTGCCTCGAGTTGGAGGCCTGCCGGACGCAGTCGCACCGCCTCGCGCATGTCCTCGAGGCTCATGTTGTCGAGCAACACAACGTCCACCCCGGGGATCTGGAAGATTTCCTTCGCCTGCGCCAGCGTGTCGGCTTCCACCTCGACACGCAGCCCGGCGGCCTTCGCAGCCTCCACACCGGCCCGAAGGGCCTCCACCGTCCGGCCTGCGGCGAAGTGATTATCCTTCACCATCACCATGTCGTGAAGCCCGAGCCGATGATTGGTTCCACCGCCGGCGCGCACCGCAGCCTTCTCCAGCACGCGAAACCCGGGCGTTGTCTTGCGGGTATCGAGCACGCGGCATCCCGTCCCGGCGACGGCATCGACATAGCGTCGCGTTTGCGTCGCAACGCCAGAGAGGCGCTGCAGGAAATTAAGGGCGGTGCGTTCGGAGGTCAGCACCGATCCCGCCCTGCCGCGAATCGTCATCACCACATCGCCGGCAGACAGCCCCGTTCCGTCGGGCAGATCGATCGACACTTCGAGCGTCGCATCCACGCGCCGGAACACCTCCCTCGCGGTTTCCGTCCCCGCCAGGACTCCAGCCTGCTTTGCAAGAATCCGTGCATCGCAGCGGCGTTCGGGATCCGTGAAGTGACGCACGGTGACATCGCCGGACCCGATGTCCTCCTCGAGCGCGAGTCCGATGATGTCCATCACGCCTTCGCGGGAAGCGGCTCCAGACCAATCAGCCGGCGCTGCCAGTTCATGAGGGCCGGCGAATTCTCGTCGATCGAGACGGCCTCCAGCCCGCCGCGGGAGGCGACGATTGCGGGATCGATTTTCAGTTCCGCAGCCACCCGGTCGCGCACCGCCTTCAACTCGTCAAAACGTCGCACCTGCTCGTTCGTCCGGCGTTTCCCGCGCTTGCGCTCCATACGCGGCCATTCCGCCTCCGGCACCTGAAGAGCCAGCGCGAGCGCAACCTCGAAGCTCCGCCGGCGGCGGTTTGCCATGCGGGGCGGAGTGAACGGCCTGCCCGTCGCCGCGCATTCCGCGACGCGCAGCAAATCGTCGTTGCCCATCACATGGAAAGGCGGGCGGTTCCACGCGCGCGCCTCGGAGTCGCGCCAGAACCACAACACGCGCAGGATCGACTGCGCCCGTGGTCCAAGCTTCGCGTAGCCGGAAATCTGCCACACCGTCTTCTCGTCGCGCTCGCGCACTTCACGCGACGCCGCCACCATCCGGTCTCGCGATTCCTCGAACCACTCCCATCGCCCGAGCCGGCGAACCTCCTCCTCGATCCGCTCGGCAAGCGGCAGGAGGTATCGCGTGTCGTTCATCGCGTATTCGATCATTTCCGGAGGCAGCGGGCGCCGGGCCCAGTTCGCCTTCTGCGACGACTTCGACAGCTTCACGCCGAAATGTTTCTCCACGAGCGCGGCAAGTCCGAGCTGATCGACGCCGCAGAGACGCGACGCGATCATCGTGTCGAAAATCTCGCGGGGCTCGAAGGTTCCCACCCGGCGCAACAGGCGCAGGTCGTAGTCCGCGCCATGGAACACCACCCGCTTCTCCGCAAGCGCATCGAGGAGCGGCTGCATCGGCACGTCGCTCAGCGGATCGACGAGCACGTGCTCGTGCGGCGTGCTGATCTGGACCAGGCAGAGCTTTTCGAAGTAGCAGTGCAGACTGTCCGCCTCGGTGTCGAAAGCGATCACCGGTATGTCGGAAAGTCGGTCGAGAAGCTCCTCGAGCCCTGCGGCGTCGGCAATCAAGGTTCGGAAAGAAACTTGCTCTTGGGAGGCTCGGGAGGGAGATGCCGCGCGCGCGGTTCACGGACCTGCGTCGTGCCGTCGGTGGGCGCGGTGACGAACGGACCGCCTGCCAGCGGTGCGACCTCGGAGAATGCCACATCCGGCGTCTCGCTCGGCTTTCCTTCCAGCGGGAAATCCTTCCGCAGCGGATGGTAGGGATACCCCTCCCACATCAGGATGCGGCGCAGATCCGGATGGTCCTTGAACCGGATGCCCATCATGTCGAACGCCTCACGCTCATGCCAGTCGGCGGTCGGCCAGATGTCCGAGACCGTCGGAGCCTCGGGCTCATCCTCGGGCATCGTGTATTTCAAGCGCAGGTGGATGTTTGCCGACATCGAATAGAGCTCATAGACGACCTCCCAGCGGGGTTCCGTCTGGAAGTGATCGATCGTCGCGAGGTCGACCAGGTAGTCGAATGCCAGCTCATCCCGGCAGAACAGCGCCACCTCGCGAGCGGTCTCCTTCTTGATCGTCAGCGAGGTTTCCCCCCGAAACTCCTTCCGCTCGAGCACGACGCCGGGAAACCGGGCCTCGAGCTTGTTCACGACTTCGTCCATGGTCACAGATTTTCCACCAGCTCGCGCTTCTGATCCTCGATCGCGCGCTCGCCCATGATTTTCTTCTGCAGCTTCATCAGGCCGTCGAGCAGCGCCTCGGGCCGCGGAGGACATCCGGAAATATAGACGTCCACCGGGAGCAGGTGGTCGATGCCCTGAAGCACCGCGTAACTGCGATACATGCCGCCGCTCGACGCGCATGCACCCATTGCGATGCACCACTTCGGCTCCGGCATCTGATCCCAGATGCGCTTCACGGCCAGTGCCATCTTGTAGGTCACCGTGCCGGCGACGATCATCACATCGGACTGTCGCGGAGAAAACCGCATCACCTCCGCGCCGAATCGCGCAATGTCGTAACGCGACGACGATGCGGCCATCAGCTCGATCGCGCAGCACGCCAGCCCCATGGGCATGGGCCACAGCGAGTTGCCGCGCATCCAGTTGATCGCGGCATCCACCTTCGTAAAAATGACGTTTCCCTCGACCTTCGAGTCGTAGGCAACGGGAGTCTCGACACTCATCGCTGCGAAACTAGGTGGACGCTCCAACGAAGCAAGTTGGAAAAAGAAGACCGTTGCCCGTTTCCGTGACCCGGAATCGGTTTTTTACCGAATCACCTCCACCGCCACCCCGGCCGCCCTCAGGGCCTGGACCGCATTTTTCGGCGCGGTCGCATCCGTGAGCACCCGGTCGACCGCGGAGGCGGGCGCGACCTCGAAATTGGCCGTCACGCCAAATTTGTCCCCCGCCCCGAGCGCCACCGTCTGGGACGACTGCCGGATCATCGCCTGTTTCACCAGACTCTCGTCGTAGGTGAGCTCCGTCAGCCCAAACTCCGCGTGAATCGCGCAGACTCCAAGAAAGCAAATGTCCGCGCGCATCCGCTGATACCCCGCGACCGCCTCCGGCCCGATCGTGGACAGTCCCGGTTTGAAGAGCTTGCCGCCAATCAGCAGCACCTCGAGATTCGGCCAGTCGGCAAGCGTGGTCGCCGTCACGGTGCTGTGGGTGACCACGGTCGCGGAAAGATTCCGGGGAAAATGGCGGGCAAGCGCCAGCACCGTCGTGCCGGCATCGAGAAAGATGAGCTGCCCGGGTCTCATGAGCCGGACCGCCTCCTCGGCGATCCGGTCCTTCTCCCCCAGATGCTCGGCGGACCGGACCTTGAACTCCGGATGCACCGTGGCAACCGGCACCGCCCCGCCGTGCACGCGACGCAGCTGCCCCCGCTGGGAAAGCTCCGCGAGATCGCGGCGGATCGTGTCCTCGGACACCCCCAGCCATGCCGCCAGTGGAGCCGAAAGCACCCGCCCCTCGGCGGCGAGCCGGTCCAGAATCTTCGTGAGACGTTCTTCCTGCAGCATGATGCGTTTTTTTGCGTTTTCTTATTTGATTACGCGTATTTCTACGCTTTGTTAAGTGAAAACATGAAAAGAACGATCAAACTCGCCGCCATCGATCTGGACGGCACACTGCTGGGACCGGACAAGCAGATCAGCCCGGAGAACCTCGCAGCGCTTCGCAGCCTGGAAGCCGACGGCGTCGAAATCCTGCTCGCGACCGGCCGTCACCTCACCCGCATCACCCCCTATCTCGCACAGGTCGCCGATGCGCGCTGGGCGGTGACCTGCCAGGGTGCGTCGGTCTTCGACCTTCAGGCAAACCAGGCGATTTACTCGGTCTTTCTTACACCCGCCGAAACCCGTCTACTCATCGGACTCGGATCGCGGCTGGGGTTTTCGAGCGTCATCTACTCGGAGGATGCCGTGCGCACGCTGCAACCCGATCCGCTCACCGATTACTATGGTCACCTTGCCGGCGGACAGCCGCTGGAAACAGACGCTACGGATTTTTCGCGAATCCATGCACACAAGGTCGTGTGGCTCGGGGAGGCGGAATCCATCTCCCGCCTGCCGGATCTGCCCGAGATTGCGGGGCTCCCGCTTTACCACGTCCGGACCGAGGAGCATCTCTACGAGTTCCTGCCGTCAGACGCATCGAAGGCGCTGGGCGTCGCAGCGGTCACCGAGCGAATGGGAATCAGCTCGCACGAGGTGGTCGCCTTCGGCGACGGAGACAATGACATCCCGCTCTTTCGCTGGGCGGGGTGGTCGTTTGCGATGCCTCACGGCACGGTCGCCGCACGTGAAGCCGCCACCGAGGTCGCCGCGACGGGCGCTCCGGAAGCCGCGTTCGCGCGCGCCGTGGAATCCCTGAGGAGGACGCCATGCCGGACAATCAGCTGATCGGGCTTGTCGCCGCGACACTGACGACGTTCTCGTTCGTCCCGCAGGTCGTGAAAATCTGGCGCACCCGACGGGCGGAGGACATTTCGCTGCCGGCGTTCAGCATTTTTGCGACGGGCGTTTTCCTCTGGCTCGTCTACGGGATTCTGCGCAGGGATCTGCCGCTCATCCTGGCCAACGCCGTGACATTCCTCCTCGCCGCCAGCGTGCTGATCCTGACACTGTCGCTCCGCTCGAAACGACCATGACCGACCCCGTCGAACGCAATCTCGGAGAACAGCCCATCGCCGCGCTTCTCGTCCATCACGGACTAAAACCGCACGACCTTGTCGCCGCCTCCACCGAACAAATCACGCACAAGATGGTGTCCCGCGCGTGCAAGGGCCGGCGCCTCACGCCAAACGTGCAGCGCAAGATCCTGAATGCCCTGAACACCGCCGCCGGCACGGCCTACGGTCCGGCCGACCTGTTCAACTACCATTGATTCCAGCCGTCGACTCCGCGGCGGCCCGCAGCTTGCTCCCCTCGGATGGAATGAGTCACAAATTCGAAGAGGGACTGCCGCTGCTGAAGCTTCATCTCGGCGAGGAGGGCGCACGGCGTGCGATGGAGAATTCCCCGGAGCTCACGAAATTTGTCGTCGAGCACGGGTTCGCCGACTTCTACACGAACCCGGAGCTCGACCAGAAATCCCGGAAGATCGCCACCCTCGCCTCGCTTGTCACCTCCGCGAGCCTCCCCCAGCTGGAATGGCACACGCGCGGCGCTCTGGAAAACGGACTCCTCACCCCTGGCGAGGTGAAACAACTCGTGATCCAGATGACGATCTACATCGGCTATCCCGCAGCCTACAATGCGATGGCCGTCGTAAAGCGCGTGATCGCGGAATTCGAGTCCTAGCGGCGCGTCGATCCGCTCCGCGAGCGGAGTCGTTTCCTGGCATACCCGCCGCCCAGGACCACGATTGCAAACACCATCAAAAAGCCCGCCGTGGCAAGCAGCGTCATGCCGAAAGCGGTCACGACGCCCCTCGCGAGCAACCTCACATTCGGGCGGAAGCGTTCTCCCATCCTCCAGTCAGGCGGAATTCGCCGCGCAATCCTGCCCAGGCGTTTCCCGAGCCAGGAGGCAACCACTCAAGCCGGATTCTCTTCCATCCGCACCTGCTCGAATGTCGGCGCGAGCAGATTGTGGATGAAGAAGCAGATGAGGTAGGAGCAGCTGCACACGCCGAACATGATGGCGTAGCCCGTGAATCCGCCGAGCTTGTCGAGCAGAATCCCGGTCACGATCGGGAAGATGATGCCTCCGATCGAGCCTGCCATTCCCCCCATGCCTACCAGCGACGCGACGGCGCGCTTGGGGAACATATCCGAAACGGTGGTGTAAATCGTCGCCGACCACGCCTGATGCGCCGCGCCGGCGAGACCAATGAGGAGCACCGCCATCCAGTTCCCCACGAAGGTCGCCACGAGCAGCGGCAGGACGCAGACGGCGAAGATCAACATTCCCGTCTTTCGCGCACGGGTGACGGACCAGCCCTTGGAAACGAGATGTCCGGTAAGCCAGCCGCCGAAAATGCTGAGAACCGTGACGATCGTGTAAATGGTCACCAGCAGCATCCAGCTTCCCTTCAAGTCGAGCCCGCGTGTCTTTTTAAAATAGTCCGGCAGCCAGATCAGCATGAAATACCAGATCGGGTCCGTCATGAACTTCGCGACGATGAAGGACCATGCCTGCGGATACTTGAGCAGGCCGATCCACGGAATTTTCCCACCCGCATCCTGCAGGGCCTCGTCAGGGTCGCTGTGGATGTGCGCCATCTCCGGCTTCCCCACGAATTTCGACTTCTCCGGGCTGCTGTAGAATGGAACCCAGAGAAACAGCCACAGCACACCGGCTATACCCGCGAGGATGAATGGAGAGTGCCAGCCGTAGTGAAACGCGAGAAGCGGCACGAGGGCCGGCGCCGCGATGGCACCGACATTCGTTCCGGCGTTGAAGATGCTCGTGGCAAATGCGCGTTCGCGCTTTGGAAACCACTGGACGACGGCCTTGATCGCGGAGGGGAAATTACCGCCTTCGCCTAGACCGAGGGCAACGCGCGCGGCAAAGAATCCACTCACGGTCGAGACAAGTGCATGACCGGCCGCCGCCACGCTCCATGCAAAGATCGAGACGCCATAGCCGATCTTCGGACCGACACGATCGACGAACCATCCGAACCCGAACAGGCCGACCGCATAGGCGAACTGAAACGCCGCATTGACCATCCCGTATTCCGTGTCGGACCAGCCCAGCTCCTCGTCGAGGACGGGCTTGAGCAGCGAGAGGATCTGCCGGTCAATGTAGTTGATCGTCGTCGCGAAAAAGAGCAGCGCGCAGATGAACCAGCGATAGCGGCCGACGGAGGATTGGGAGGATTCTGGGGAAATCATTGTGTTGCTCCGGGAAGCGAAATTCAGTTGGGGAAAATGCCGAAGAATTTCCGGGCGTTGCCGTAGCAAACTCCTTCGACGAGTCGGGCGAGCATCCTGAAGTCATCGGGGAGGCTTCCACAAGCCACATCGCGACCAATCAACTCGCAAAGCACGCGACGGAAATATTCATGACGCGGATACGACAGGAATGACCGCGAATCGGTGATCATGCCGACGAAACGGCTGAGCAGTCCGCAATTCGACAGCGCGTCGAGCTGCCACTCGATGCCCTGACGCTGATCGAGAAACCACCAGCCGGAGCCGAACTGCACCTTTCCGGGAATCGATCCGTCCTGGAAGTTCCCGATCATCGTCGCGAAGACGTAGTTGTCGGCAGGATTCAGGTTGTAGAGGATCGTGCGCGGCAGCCTGCCCTCCGAATCCAGCGCGTCGAGGAAACGGGAAATCTGCTCCGCGTGCGACCACGAGCCAATGGAATCACATCCGGCATCACGACCGATCGTTCGCAGAATCGCGGAGCGGTTGTTGCGCAACGCTCCGACGTGAAGCTGCATCGTCCACCCCCTGGCGGCATTCCAGCGTCCCGTCTCGAGCAACACGCGCGTGGCAAACTTTTCCGCCTGCTCCGGCGAAATCGTCGCTCCCGCCCGCGCCTCGCGGAAAATCGTCGCGATCTCGCCGTCCGTCGCGGAGGCGAATGGAAACCGGCCGGTTCCGTGGTCCGACAGTCGTCCTCCCATCTCATGAAAGAAATCATGCCTCTTCTCGAGCGCGGCAAAGAAGTCGTCGGACGTCTCGATCGACATTCCACTCCGCTCCGCGAGCAGATCGACCCACGCGTTCCACTCGTCGCCTGTATCGATCGCACACGCGCGGTCGGGCCGAAAAGTCGGCAGCACCTTCGTCGGCAGGTCCCGGCACATCGCATGCCATTCGAGCGTGTCCGTGGGATCATCCGTCGTTCCCACCACCTCGACCTTGAATTTTTCGAGGATGCCGCGCGCGGAAAACTCCGGCTCCGCGAGCTTCGCGTTGGCGCGCTCCCAGATTGACTCCGCGGATTCCTCATCGAGGAGATCGTGGATGTCGAAATAGCGCGCCAGCTCGAGATGCGTCCAATGATACAGCGGATTGCGCAGGGTCATCGGCGTCGTGCGTGCCCATGCGAGAAATTTTTCCTTCGGATCGGCATCGCCTGTGATCAATCGCTCCTCGATGCCATTGGTCCGCAACGCGCGCCATTTGTAGTGATCGCCCTCGAGCCAGATCTCCGTGAGATTGGAAAAACGGCGGTCTTCGGCAACCTCGCGGGGCGGCAGATGACAATGGTAGTCGATGATCGGCAGCGGCCCGGCAACCTCGTGAAAAAGCCGGCGGGCGATGGACGTCGTGAGCAGGAATTCCGGATGAACAAACGGCATGGAGGGGAGGGAAATCGGCGGGGAGTGTTGTCGGACCAACGCGCGACATCAAGCTTTGTCGGTCGAAAACCTTGCCTGAATCGACCTTTTTTCTCATCTCCGGAATGGACGCGGCGGCATCCCCCCGCAAGAATCCGCCGTCATGTCATCCTCACCCCTCTTTTCCCTCGAAAACGAAATTGCCGTCGTGATCGGCGCGACCGGTGTGCTGGGCGGCCGCATGGCCGCGGCGCTTGCGGAAGCCGGTGCAAAGGTCGCCGTCTGTGGGCGGTCGGTGGAACGGGGTGAGGCCTACGCGAAAGAAATTGGAGGCACGTTCTTTCGCGTCGACGCCATGTCCAGGCAAAGCCTCGCCGAAGCGCACGCCGCCATCTCGGCCGGGGTCGGCGCGCCGACGATTCTCGTGAACGCCGCCGGCGGCAATGATCCCAAGGTGACCGTGACGCCGGAGAATCCGTTCGAGAACATCGATGCCGACGACTGGCGCGCAAACTTCGATCTGAATCTTGTCGGTGGCGCCCTTCTTCCCTGCCAGGAATTTGGCTCCGCCATGGCGGAACGCTGTCGCGGCAGCATCATCAACATCGCAAGCGTCTCCGCGCACCTTCCACTCTCGCGCGTCGTGTCCTACTCGGCCGCAAAGGCCGCCGTCCTCAGCCTCACGCAATTTCTCGCCCGCGAATGGGCACCGCGCGGCGTTCGCGTGAACTCGATCACTCCGGGCTTCTTTCCCGCCGAACAGAACCGCCGGCTCCTCTTCAACGAGGATGGCACCCCCACCCCGCGGGCCGCTTCGATTCTTGCACACACGCCGATGGCGCGCTTTGGAAATCCGGACGAACTTGCCGGTGCCACCGTCTTCCTGGCGTCCCATCGCGCCTCGAGCTTCGTCACCGGGGCGGACATTCGGGTGGACGGCGGATTCCTCTCCCAGACCATCTGATGAAAATCCCCTTCGCAATCGCAGACGGCGAGGCCTCCCTCTCTGCTTCTCAAATCGACGCGGTGCTGGACGGCTTCGTTGCGGCAAACGACTTCGCCGGGAAGCGCCTGCTCGTCATTGTTCCGGACGGCACACGCACCGCTCCGATCGGCACGCTGTTCAAGGGATTGCACCGCCGTCTGCGCGAGGTGACACGGGCCTTTGACGTCATCATTGCGCTGGGCACGCATCCGCCGATGACCGAGGAGGCCATCAACGCCCGCCTCGAGCTGACGGCGGCGGAACGCGCCACGGAGTTTTCCTCGGTGCGCGTCTTCAATCACACGTGGGATCAGCCCGCGACACTCGAGGAGATCGGCGTGATCCCGGCGGACGAGATCCGCGACCTCTCCGGCGGGCTCTTCGGAATGGACGTGCCGGTGCACATCAACCGCCTCGTCGAAAACTACGACACCCTGCTCGTGGTCGGTCCCGTTTTTCCTCACGAGGTCGTCGGCTTCTCGGGTGGAAACAAGTATTTCTTCCCCGGAATCGGCGGCCCCGAAATTCTGAACTTCTTTCACTGGCTCGGCGCCGTCGTCACCAATCCAATGATCATCGGCAACAAGTGGACGCCGGTGCGAAAGGTCGTCGACCGGGCCGCCTCCTTCATCCGCCAGGAACGCCTCTGCCTCGCAGCGGTGGTGGACGGGCCGCGATTTTCCGGACTTTTCGCAGGCACGCCGGAGAGCGCGTGGGATGCTGCCAGCGACCTGTCCTCACGGATTCACATCACACGAAAGGACCACCCATTCCATACCGTGCTCTCCTGCGCGCCGCCCATGTATGACGAACTCTGGGTCGCCGGAAAGTGCATGTATAAACTCGAGCCGGTCGTCGCCGACGGAGGCGAGCTGATCATCTACGCGCCGCACCTCCGCGAAATCTCCGAAGTGCACGGCCACCTCATCCGGGAAATCGGCTACCACTGCCGCGACTATTTCCTGGCCCAGTGGGACCGCTTCAAGAACTTCCCGTGGGGCGTCATCGCCCATTCCACGCACGTTCGCGGAATCGGAACCTTCGAAAATGGCGTCGAGCAATGCCGCATCCGCGTGACGCTCGCCTCGCAGATTCCGAAGGAAATCTGTGAGTCCATCAATCTCGACTGGCGGGACCCCGCGACGATCGATCCGGCCGATTTCGCCGATCGCGAAGGCGAAGGCATCCTTCTGGTCCCGAAGGCGGGCGAACGCCTCTTCCATCTGCAGGAACAACCGGCATGGGCGGGAGGATCGAAGAATTGAAGTCCTGCGGTTCGGGCGTAGGTTGATTCATGATCGCGCGCTTCCTCGCCCCGCTGATCGCCGCAGTGACGTCCGGCTCCGCGATCGCGAATCCTCCTATCGTTGTCGTCCAGAAGCCGTCGCCCTCGACGGTCGTCTCGCCCCTCACGCCCCCGTCCTCGCAGTCGGGTCAGCAACTCCTCAACCAGGTCCAGTCCACCCTCAACCAACGGCGGATGAACCACCAGCTCTCCACCATCCAGGCAACATTGCGCTCCCGGCCGGCAACCGTCACACCCGTGGTCGTCGTTCAACCGAGGTGATTGTTTCCTTTTCCCGGACCGGCCCCGCGGCTTGAATCCGAGTCATGGGTCGCATCTTCGATCACATCGACCTCCGCGTGCCGAATCTCCCTGCGGCTCGCGCCTTTTACGACCGTCTGCTTCCCGCTATGGGATTCACGCAATGGCAGGATGTTCCGGCCGGCTGGATCAGCTGGAACGCTCCGGGCGATCCCTCGGAATTCTTCGGGTTTATCGAATCACGCGACTTCGTGCCGAACGAGAACCGCATCGCGTTCTGGGCGGAATCCAATGCAGCGGTTGACGCCTTCGTGCCGCTCCTGCGCGAAATCGGTGCGAAAAACATCGAGGGCCCCGACGACTGCGAGGGTGAGGGCTACTACTATGCCGTCTTCTTCGAGGACCCCTTCGGCAATCGGCTCGAGATTTGCCACCGGACAAGAAACTGACGGAAATTTTTTCGCACGCCGGACGACGGTCGGGACGTTGGAGGGGGATGGCAAAACCATGATGAACGCGCATGCGCGGCGTTTTCTACTTTCCGGCGTCGGATTTCGCGGTTCGCAAGCCGTCAAAACGCAATCAACGCCGCGTTTCTTCGGGCCTGCGCGATTTGGTCCGCGTTCAATCCCGCCGCCGGCGCGGCGACCTCGTATTCATGCGCAAGATCGATGCCGCTGATGCCCGGGTCGTCCGTGTTGATCGTCGCAAGCAGTCCACGCTCAAGGAAGACCTGCAGCGGATGGCTCGCGAAATCGGGCACCGTGCTCGTCTGCACATTGCTCGTCAGGTTGCACTCGATGCCGATGCGATGTTCGCCGAGGTAGTCCATCAGCGCCGGATCATCGATCGCGCGGACCGCGTGTCCGATGCGTGTCGCGCCGAGATCGCGAATCGCGGACCAGATTCCCTCCGCACCGCCGGCCTCGCCGGCATGAATCGTCACTCCGAGTCCGGCATCGCGCACCCGACGAAAGTGCTCGACGAACATGTGCGGCGGGAAATTTCCCTCATCTCCTGCAAGGTCGATCGCCACCAATCCCTCCCGGCACGCCAGCAGCGCATCGAGTTCCTCGGCGCACGATTGCGCGCCAAAGGTCCGGCTGAGGATTCCAATCAACTTCACCGGCACCCCGAAGTCGCGCGCGCCCGCCACCACGCCGTCAATCACCGCCTCCACCACCGCCTGCGGAACGAGCCCATGCGGCCGTGCCATGAAGACCGGACTGAACCGCAGCTCAAGGGAATCCAGCCCCTCACACTTCGCATCCTCGACATTTTCATACGCGACGCGACGGCAGGCGGCCTCGTCCACGAGCACGCCCACCATCCATTCGAACTTGGCCAGAAAGGGCAGCAATCCCGGAACCGGTTCCGTCACCACCACATGGGGACGCAGTTCCTCGATCGTCGTCGCCGGCAGCGGAAGTCCGTGACCCAATCCAAGCTCGAGAATCGTTTCGAGCCGGACATTGCCATCGAGGTGACGGTGAAGATCGATGCGGGGAAGCTCGTCGCGCATCGCGGGGTTCTATCCCGCGCCAATGCCCGCGGCAACCCCCTTCACGCGATCACTCCGCAATGGATTCCCGCACGCGCAGGAAGATCGACGCGGGCTCACCCGCATCGTCCATCGACACGATCGCCTCGCGCGTTTCCAAGCCGCCCGAGGTCGAGACCGCAGCGTCTTCGACGGGTGTCCATGTCACGAAATCCGTGGTCTTCTCGACCTGGAAGCGCGCGTCCGGACGATTAATCGGGCGCCTGTAGCGCAACCGGAAGTTGCGGCCCGTCCCGTCGTTGATTCCCTCGATCACGGGATCCAGATCCACTGCGCTGTCGGTCACGAGCGGATTCGTTCCACGGGCATATTCCCTCCGGTTGGCGACCCGGTCCATGTCGGGATCGTCCTCCTCGCCATCCCCGCCGGCATCCCCTGCGCCGTCCGGGAAGTAATAGCTCTTCCACTGCGCGTAGGTCGGCCCGAAGCTGCCGGGCGACGGCGCGTCCGCGATCCAGGATCCTCCCACACGATTCCACGACGCTCCGGGTGCAATTCCGGACTCATACGTCAGTGTCTGCACGACGCTGCCATTGCGCGCGCGGAGTTCGATTTCCTCGCCGCTGTTCGAGAGCGCTCCATCGCGTCCCCACTCGCCGACGATCCGCGAGCTCAACGCCGTCCCGTATCGAGCCTCGAAGGCATCGCGATCCCGCACCACCAGCGCGATCTCGCCCGGCGCGAGACTCAGAGGCGCAAGCTTCAACCGACGGAACGGTTTGCCCTCGACGAATTCCAGCTCGAACGTGTTCACGACGCGGCTGCCGACATTTCGCAGCTCGAGATATTCGAAGTCGTTCGCGGAAGGCTCGAATACCAATGCCTTTTCCTCGGCTGTCGGAGCCGTCGGCCGGAAATGGATTTCGCTTACCTCGATATCACCGGCCTCGGCAAACGCCTCGTTCACCAGCCACACGCGCACCAGTGGCGCGCTCCATCTGGTCCCCGCCCCAGCGGGGAAGGGATTGTAAAGTCCCCGCCGCCTCGCAGCCAGGATCGTTGTTTCATTGATCGTGAGGGGACTGGTATAGGCCGGCGCCGTCGTCGCTATCGCTCCACCGTAAGGCCGGGGATCCGTGCCGTCCGTGCGGTAGAAAATCGTGTCCTCTCCGGTCAGCGTCACGACCGTCCCGGGAGAGACAACACCGCTTTCCAGTGACGCGGTCGGAGGGCGGGGAATCAGCGTGTCCAACCACGGCGCGCGCCCCAGACTGCCGGGGGTTGTCGAAGTCAGCCATGTCTTCATACGGGCGATCTCGCCGGAGTGGCTTCCGCTTACGAACGTATTGCCCCCGGTTCCGCCGCCGGGCCATCGGGCCGCGTCCCGTGCACCGATCGTGTTGCCAATCTGCGCGCCAAGCGCGTCGGCCAGCGCGACGAGATTCGCGTTCGAGAGGGTATCGCCGCGCAGCTCCCACCACCGATCGACCCATTCCTGCACGAATTCCGCGTCCTGAAACAAATATCCCCACCAGTCGCGATTGAAGAAATACTCGATTGCGTTCCAGGAGCGCGGATTCTGGTCACGGCCGTCGTCGGAACCCAGCGAGCGGTCGAAATCCCACACCGGGCCGGCCTTGATCTTCCCGTTTCGATCCTTGTGGAAAAAGGCGCTGAGCCGGAGCCCATCGACATCGTAAACGAGGGTCGACAACACGTGATGGTCGATCCACGCCGGCACGTCGATGAACCTTCGGTAGTTTCTCGTCGCGAACCCGGCGCTTCGCTCGCCATACAGCGTGTCCTCGAACGTCTGCACGAGCCCCTTCAGGTAAGCGATCTGCTCGCTGGTGTCGTCGTCGACATCCGGCTCCACGATCACCAGGCTCTGGCCGCTTTCCGGATTCGGGATTCCGCGACTTGTCCGCCAGCTCACTTCGTCGGCATCCGATCGATCGATCTTGAAAATGTAACCGCCGGTCAGGGCGTCGCCGGCATTATCCTGCGGTCCGATCGGCTCGATGTCGACCCGGTCCTTTCCGGACTCGATGCGCTCGGTCAGCGTGTAGATGCCTGCGTAATCGGCATAATCGAGCTTGCCGCCATTCGTATTGAAGAACATCTCCACGAACCGTGTCCGCGGAGCCCACCGCCCCATCCGCCGCGAAAGCTCGAAAACGAAGGCATTGTGAATGTGCGTGTCATCGTATCCCCACGTGCCGGTGAGGATCCAATCCCCATCCGCAGCCATTCCCAACAATGAGTGCGAGGCATCCTCGTTCCTTTCGTCCCATGTCTCCATGCGGTAGCTTTTCTTCGGGAAGTTGGCGGAACTCGATCCCCGCACACGCAATCCCGCACGCGTAGACAGCGAAGGCGTCACGCTCAACGAGGCAAGCCCGCCCGTCGGTTCGAAGAGATGGAATAGCGAGGTCTTGTAGGTCGAGGTGTTCGGAGCGCCTCCCCCGTGGCTGTCGACCACGACGATCGGGAGCGTGGAGGTGAAATTTGACGTGTTATTGCTGTTCAAGGCAGTTTCCAGCAGGGGGTAGTGCAACGTCACCGATTCTCCGCGCTGCCCGGTGACCGGATCGAACACGGCGGCCCGGATGATCGTGCTCGAGTTGATCGTGATTGGTCCGGTGTAGCGGGTGGAAGCCAGTGTCGGGACCGCGATCGTCGCCGCCGGACTCCCGCTCGGGCCGGCCATGTTGTAGCGAATCTCCTGCCCGGCGGCTGCGCCGGAAAGCACGAGGGAGAACGGAGAGGTGAACGGACCGGGAGGTCTCGAAAACGAAACGGTCTGGGGAAGGCGAGTGGATTCAGGCCCTCCATTGCGTGCACCCGGGGTCGCAGTCGCAAAGTAGCCGGTCACGGGCGTGACGCCCGTATCCATGACGACCGAAAGCTCGGCGAAATAAAATGCGTCGGAACTCGTGGCGGATTCGTTCAATCCATGAATCGCGAGAATGTTCGTGCCCTCGACCAGGTGTGGGATCGCGCTGGAAAGATTGAACTCCTCCGACGTGTTCGGATTGTGCACGCCGAGCGAGAACGAATTGAATGCAAGCGAGTTTGCGGCGGGAGCGTTCCCCGAGGCCACCCACTGACCGTTGACGAATGCCGCGAACCCGTCGTCGTATCTCATCCGCAGCGTGATCTTCTCGACCGACGTGGGATCGGGAATTTCCATTCTCAGGCGGATGTAGGCTCCGCGAGCCTGGCCGGCCATCTGCGAACGGATGTCCGTTCGCACCAGCGCACTGAGGTCGGGATTCGAAGTCTTGCCGACGTTGAAATAGCCGACCGGCTGCGGGCCACTGGCCCATCCACTGTCATCAAATGTCCGCGAGCGCCACGACGTTCCCAGAACAGCGCTGGTCGGAACGTGAATCTTCACCGACGTGCCGTCCTGCGCCATCAACACGGTCTCGGTGGACGACGACACGCCGTAGGAAATATCCTCGAACTGCTCGGGAAACTGCGGGGCGAATTCACTCACCCGTGTCACCCCGTCGGGCGCGATGAGTCCGAGGTATTCCCCGCCCGCGCTCAACGCGAAATTCGTATGCAGCTGCTGCCCGGGAACCCGGCGGTTCTTGTTGGAGCAGAAAACCACGAGATATCCCTTGGGAGGGATCGTCACCTCCGGGAATCGCCATTTCGTGAAATTCGACGCGTTGTCGGTGAGATACCAGCCGTCGAGATTCACCGGCTCGGCATCGGGATTATGGATCTCCACCCAGTCGGAGGCTTCACCATCCGCGTCCTTCAGCGTCCGTTTGTTGCTCGCCATGAACTCCGAAATGAATGGAGCGGCGCCAACGGGAAGCGCAAAACAGGCCAGAAAAAGGGCTACAGCAAAACGGACCATGCGGGGGGGAGCGGAGTCGAATCGTCAAAAAGTCAGCATAGAAATCGGGCACGTCCACTAAAATCGCCAATCCGTCCGGGTCATTCCCGGACCTGCCGCCTGCGTGACACCGCCTGGGCGTCGTTCACCCGCTGGATGCGCTGGTAACTGTAGACGCCGGTTTGTTGCACACGCTGAACCTGCTCACGTTTGCCAGGGGATACGGACGCACAGCCCGCCACACCCCACCCTGCGGACACGAGACACACCCATGCAACCGTCAACCGGATGCTCATGGGTTTACGCTCGCCCATGGGCGGAAAATCGCAAGCGAGGGTGCGTTCCTCAATTCCCGCCTGCGAGCGATTCCAGCAGCAGAACGGCGAGGTCCTGCGTCGCGTCATCCAGCTCGGCAAGCAGCTTCTTCAGTCTTTGCAGGTTCCCCTCTTCCATTGCCACCTTCACATTCGACACGATCCCGTCGATCCGGGCGCGTTCGGTGGCGGAAAGCCGTTCGCCAAGCTGCGCATAGGCTGCATCGATGGCCGGCAGCATCTCCTGCGCCTTGAGCTTTGCCTCCGCGAGCTGCCGTCCAGCCATGTCCTCGAACGCATGCTCGACCGACTCGGAGATCATCGTCTCGACGGCGTCGTCGGAAACATTCACCGCGCTCCGGATCTCGACCACCGTGTCCCGTCCGGTCGCGATGTCGCGGGCAAGCACGTTCAGAATGCCATTCGCATCGATCTCGAATTGCACGCCCACCCTTACCTGCCCCTTCGGAGCAGGCGTGAACTCGATGTCGAATTCCCCGAGCTTCCAGTTGTCCCGCGCCAGCTCCCGCTCTCCCTGCAGGACGGTGATCCGCATTGCACGCTGACCCGCCACTGCGTTCGTGAACATCTCGCCCTTTTTCACGGGAATCGTCGTGTTCCTCGGGATCAGCACATTCATCAATCCGCCAAACGTCTCGATGCCGAGGGAAAGCGGCGTCACGTCGAGCAGCGTCACGTTCCGCACGCTGCCCTCGAGAATCCCCGCCTGCAAAACAGCCCCCAACGCAACCGCCTCGTCGGGATGCTGGCTCGTGTTCGGCTCGCGTCCGAAGACCTCCGCCACAAACCGTCGCACGAGCGGCATCCGCGTCGCCCCGCCGACAAGAATCACCTCGTCGAGATCCGACGTCTCCAGCTTCGCGTCCGCCAGAGCCCGCAGGCAATATGCCCGCGTCCGCTCGAGGATCGGTCTGCAAATCGCGTCAATATCGGAGGGGGCATCGCTGGACGAACGCACCTCCTTTTCCCTGCGCGCAGCGTCGCGGGAAATTCCGCGAGCCTCCGCGATGGCCGCATCAAAATCGTCCCCGCCCAGCTTTGTGTCGCCGTGCGTCGCCAGCACATGGAAGACGCCCTCCGCAAGTTCGAGGATCGAAATGTCGAAGGTTCCTCCACCAAGGTCGAACACCGCGACCTTCGCCCGATTCCCCAGCTTGTCGAGGCCGTAGGCAAGCGCCGCCGCCGTGGGCTCGGCAAGCAGCCGCCGCACCTCGAGCCCCGCGAGTTCCCCCGCGCGTTTGGTCGCCGCCCGTTGCGCGTCGTTGAAATAGGCCGGCACGGTAATCACCGCCTCGCGCACCTCGCCACCCATCGCGTGGCCGGCAATGTGCTTCAAATGTCCCAGAATCGCTGCGGACACCTCCTCGGGGGAGGAATCCCGTGCACCGAGTCGAACACGCTGACCGGTCCCTATCAGGCGCTTGATCGAACTCACGGCGCCGTCAATCCCCCTCGCCTCGCGACCAACGACCATCCGCCCGTCGGAAGCCACGGCCACGATCGACGGTGTCAGTCGTTGTCCCTTCCCGTCTGCAAAGAGAACGGGAAATCCGGCATCCATCGCGCCGATCAGCGAATTTGTCGTCCCAAGGTCGATTCCAACGATCATTCCTGCGAATCCTTTCGTGTTTGGAGGACGCCGTCGACTCCGCTTCCGAGCAATTCCAACTCGAGTCTTCTCGCGCGCACCTGCGACGCCCATCGTTCCAGAAAAACAAACTCCCCGGCCAGCGCCGCCAGTTCCTGCGCATCCGGATTGCCGGCATCCGCCGCGCGGAGACGTTCCTCCGCATCCGCGAGATGGCGTCCAATCTCTTCGTCGAGCGAGGCGATCTCGTCCGCAGCCTTCCGTCGTTCGGTCAGGGCCAGCGCCCGTCGCAGCGAATCAGCCGGCAATCCGGCGCAGGCGGCATCCGCCCTGCGCAACGCCGTGGCAATGCGAAATCCCAGTTCCGCATTCGCCGGCATGGAAGGGATCCCCGTCTGCCCGTCCAGCAACTCCCGCAGCCGCGACGCATGTCCCGTGAGCACCGCCTGCGCGGCATTTAACTCCGCAAATCGTTCCGCATCTCCGCCATCCCGATCGGGATGCATCTCCCGGGCACGTTCCTGGTAGGCGCGTCGCACCTCATCCGCATCCAGCCAGGGACGGCGCGGCAGACCAAGCAGTTCGAACGGATCACCCATCGCCGGCAAAACTGCCTGCGCAGAGTCGCGCGCTCAAGCCGGCGGTCGGATTTTTCCTTCGACAGCATCGGCCGGTCGGGGCAATTTCATGGTTTGTCTCAATGTCGTTCCAAAATCTAGGGCTCTCCGACGAGGTTGTGCACGGAGCACAGCGAATGGGCTACGTCGATCCAAGTCCCATTCAGCTCCGCTCGTTTCCGGTCGTGCTTGCCAAACGCGACCTCATCGCCTCTGCACAGACGGGCACAGGCAAGACCGGCGCGTTCGCCCTTCCCATCCTCTCCCTGCTCAAGCACGGACTCGGCCATCCACGCTGCCTGGTCCTCGAACCGACCCGCGAACTCGCGATGCAGGTGGAAACGGCCTTCCGCGACTACGCGCGTTTCATGCACATCGACATCACCTGCCTGTTCGGCGGGGTCGGCTATGGCAAGCAGCGCGAGGAACTGAAGAAGGGACCCGATATCGTCTGCGCCACACCCGGCCGCCTGCTCGACTTCATGGAGCAGGGCGACATCAAGCTGAACAAGATCGAGATCCTGGTGCTCGACGAAGTCGATCGCATGCTCGACATGGGATTTCTTCCCGATGTCCGCCGCATCATCGAGAAGTGTCCCAAGGAACGGCAGACCCTGCTCTACTCGGCCACCGTGCCGGACGAAATTGGCCGGCTGGCGACGTGGTGCCTGCGGGATCCGGAAAAGATCGAAATCGGAGCGCGCCGCTCACCGGCCGAGAGCGTGAAGCACGCCATCTACCCGGTCGCGTCGGATCAGAAATTCGACCTGCTCCTTGCCCTCCTCGAGGCCACGCACTACGAGAGCGTCCTCATTTTCACCCGCACGAAGGAGGGGGCCGACCGCATCACGCGCAAGCTCAAGGAGGAGAAGCACTCCGTCACCACCCTTCACAGCAACCGCACCCAGCAGGAGCGCATCGATGCCCTCGAGGGCTTCAAGAGCGGAAAATACGAGGTGATGGTCGCCACCGACATCGCCGCGCGCGGCATCGACATTGCCGGTGTGAGCCATGTGATCAACTACGACGTCCCCCAGCACCCGGAGGACTACGTTCACCGGATCGGCCGCACGGGCCGCGCCGAGGCCACCGGCGACGCGTTCACGATCATGACCGCGGAGGAACTTCCGCATGTGGAGGAAATCGAGCGCTTCATCGGCCAGAAGGTCGAGCGCACAAAGCTTCCCGGCTTCAACTACGTCTACTCCGCCGTCTTCGACGAAGCCCGCGTCAAGCAGGTGCTCAAGGGCGCGAAGGGGGTCCGCACCCACAAAGGAATGAAGTTTGGAGCCGTGAGTCGGAAGCGCCGCCGATAGTCCTCCGGACCTCGGAAAAAATTCCTCCAAAAGATCTGCAGGCGAACAAATTTCAGCAAATTTTCGCCAAAAATCCCTTTCGCGGCGCGAAAATTGCGTTACCGGTCTGGACTTGCAAATGGAGCGCACTCTTACGGACACCGACCTGTCTCTGACGGGTCGCCGTCAATTTCTCGGCATGGCCGGCATGGCTGGCGCGGCCTTCATTCTTGGTCCCACCCTCGGCAAGGTTGCTGAATTTCTCGGCGGAAAGCCCGCCCTCTCCGACCCGCTCGCGGACCTGCCGGAGGAGTGGTATGAGATTCTCGGCGAACCGCTCAAAGGCTACGCGTCCTTTCTCGGTGGCCTGCGCCTGAAGCACATTTCCGTCCGCCAGATCATCGAACCGCATCTCAAGATGCGCGGCCAGGTCCGCAGCGGCATTCCGCCGGCGAAGATGTGGATGAAGATGAAACCGACGCTCCTCGTCGCCGACATGGTCGCAGAACGACTCGGGGAAAACGTCGAAACCGTCATCTCCGCCTATCGCTCGCCCGCCTACAATGCACGCTGCCCCGGCGCGGCGCCCGATTCGCAGCACACGCGCAATGTGGCCCTCGACCTGGTGTTCCGCAGCTCGTCCAAAAAAGTGACCGCCGTCGCGAAAGACATCCGTGCAGAGGGCAGGTTCAAGGGCGGCATCGGCCGTTACCCGGGCTTCACGCACATCGACACGCGCGGAACAAACGCGACCTGGGGTTGATTTCCGCAACGGATGGCGGAAACATCTGCCCGCCATGCCCGCCTCTCCCGTCGAGCAAGCCCGCCGAATCAACCGCACGTGGATCGTCCATGGCGGCCTCGATCGCGACGCCGATCGCTACCTTCAGCGGCTCGAGGAAACCCGACCCGACATTCTGGAGGACGTTTGCGCCCGTGCCGTGGCCGCAGCCCGGGCGGCGTCCGCGGAGAATCGCGACCCGAAGCCCGATTTCTACACCGCGCTTTTCAGTCGCGCCACGCCTGCCGAGCGGGAGGAATTTCTCCAAGGACACCTCTGGACCCGCCACCTCACCGAGGCGCTGGAGGCTGTCGAGCGCCTCGCAGCCGGGGAGGAAATCAGCTCCCTGCAACGACCGGCGTGAGCAGGTTCACCTCGATCGGCTCGCTGACGTATTCGTCGATCACCCCCGCCAGGTGGCGGAAGTGCGGAGTCTCCATGTGCCGGTCCAGCGCGGCACGGCTCGACCATTGCTCGTAAAAATAGAAACGCCCTGTCTGATCCGACTCGTGCAGGTCGTAGATCTCACACCCCTCCTCCGCGTGCGTCGGAGCCAGCATTCCCCGCAACAATTCCCGCAGCGCGTCCTCTCGTCCCGGCTTCGCCACCATCCGCGCAATCACTCGAACTTTTTCCATCCCCCCGCCTTACCGGCAGCGCTTCATGCCGGCAAGCCATCGCTCGGCTTGCATTTCCATCCGTCGCGCTAAAATTGCGGGTTCACGATTTTCATCATGTCCACAACCGCACCCGAAACCTTCGAGTTCCAGGCCGAGATCAAGCAGCTCCTCGATATCGTCATTCACTCGCTCTACACGGAGAAGGAAATCTTCGTGCGTGAGCTGGTTTCGAATGCCTCCGACGCCCTCGAGAAACTGCGCCACCTCCAGCAGACCGAGAAGGACATCTTCGACGATCACCTGCCGCTAGAGATCTCGGTAACCACTGACGACACCGCCAAGACGATCACGATCCAGGACTACGGAATCGGAATGACACGCGCCGAGCTGATCGAAAACCTCGGCACCATCGCGCACTCCGGTTCCAAGGCGTTTCTCAAGGCTCTCAACGAGGGCGGAGCGAAAAACTCGAACCTCATCGGACAATTCGGCGTCGGTTTCTACTCGGCGTTCATGGTTGCAAAGGCGGTCACCGTCTACAGCCGCTCATGGCGCAAGGACGAACCCGGTCATGTCTGGAAAAGCGACGGTTCCGGCAGCTACGAAATCGAGGAATCCGAGGGCCAGCGCCGCGGCACGAAGATCGTCATCGCGCTGAAGGACGACTGCGGCGAGTTCGCATCGAAGTCCCGCATCAAGGGCATCCTCGAGCGCTACAGCGCGTTTGTCTCGTTCCCGATCCAGCTCGATGGCGACAGGATCAATACGATCCAGGCTCTCTGGCTGCGCCCGAAGAACGAAATCACGAACGAGGAATACACCGAATTCTACAAGTTCCAGGCGCACGCGTTCGACGAACCGCGCTACCGCCTGCACTTCTCGGCGGACGCACCCCTCCAGATCAACGCCCTGCTCTTCGTCCCGCAGTCCAATCCCGAGAAGCTCGGCTTCGGCCGCACCGAACCATCGGTTGCCCTCTACTGCCGGCGCGTGCTGATCGATCCCGAGCCGAAGAACCTCCTCCCCGAGTGGTTGCGATTCGTGAAGGGCGTCGTCGACAGCGAGGACCTGCCGCTGAACATCTCGCGCGAGACGATGCAGGACAAGGCTCTCATCGACAAACTCGCCAAGGTCCTCACGAAACGCTTCCTCAAGATGCTGGAGGAGGAATCGTCCAACGACAGCTACGCCGATTTTTACAAGGAGTTCGGCGTGTTCCTCAAGGAGGGCGCCGCGCTGGACTTCACGCACCGCGACCAGCTCATGAAGCTGCTCCGCTTCGAATCCTCCTTCACCGAAAAAGGCAAACTGACCTCCCTCGCCGACTACGTGTCCCGCTCGAAGGAGGAACAAAAGGAAATCTACTACCTGCTCGGCGCAAACCGGGAGGCCATCGAGAGCGGCCCGTATCTCGAGGCCTTCAAGGCACGTGGACTGGAGGTGCTTTACTGTTACGAAGCCGTGGACGAATACGTGATGACGCACGTCCGCGAGTTTGACGGCAGGAAACTCATCAGCGCCGACAGCCCCGAAGTGAAACTTCCCGACCTCGCGAAACCTGAGGGAGCCCTTTCCGAGGAGGAGACCACGTCCCTTGCCAACTGGTTGAAGGAGACGCTCGGCGACAGGGTCGAAAGTGTGAAACCAAGCACCCGTCTCGTGGAGTCACCCGTGCTCGCGCTCAACGCCGATCCGTTGATGTCCGCGCAGATGCGACGGATCATGAAGGCAATGAATCGCGACGGGGCCGACGCGCCCGTCAAGGTCAGCCTCGAGATCAATCCCCGGCACGCCGTCATTCAGCGGCTCGCGACGTTGCGCAACGAAGCTCCGGAAAAAGCTTCGCTGGTCGCCGGACAGCTTCTCGACAACGCCCTCATCTCCGCCGGCCTGCTCGAGGATCCTGCCCCGATGATCGCCCGCCTCAACAAGCTCCTCGAGCTGCTGTAGTCGATCCACCCCAAAGGTTCTTCCCTTAGCGCGGCCGCAGTTTCGATGTGGAAACTGCGGTCGGCGTTGACAATGGCGTTTGCCAATCCCGAAATCGGGCTGCACAAAGCTGGACGCTCAGGAACCCACTGACCATCGCTCCCCCCGACCATGCCACTATCCTCAATCGTTCAAATCCTTTTACGAATCAGCGCACTGAACTGGATGGTGACAGGCGTCGCCCAGTTTGCCTTCGGATTATTCACGTTCGCGCCCGATTCCGGTTGGGCCTCCCTACTCGCAGCACCGATTGCGATTTTCCTGTCCGGCATTGCCTGCTGGCTGCTGGCGCCATGGCTTGCCCGGCTGGTAACAAGCGGGATCAATCACTCCATCCCCGTGAACAGACTTTCTTTGTATTCCCTCTATTGCACCGCGTTTGTGTCGTTAGGTGTCTGGTTTGCGCTCGGGAATTTTGCTCAGATGTTCAACTGGCTGCATTATTTCATTACCTCCTACAGACCCTCCTCCCCCCCGGAGTTCAGTTCATTTTACAGCCTTTCTCAATCGGCCATTACGTTCGCAGCAGGAGTCGCACTGGTCGCAACGGCCAAAGTCTGGGCCCGAAAACTCGCCAACGCCGGTCAACAAACCCCTGCAAGCAATCACTAGCCGCCACCTTCCCGGCAGCCCTGCCGAATTCTTTGACCCATGAAACTCGCCACGCATCTGGTCGCGGCAGCAGCCCTGCTCTTGGCTCCTGCAATAAGAGCCGATGAACAAATCATAAAGCTCCCTGGCAGAGACGATGTGGTGGGGGTCGATGGTGACGACGGGGAAATGCTCGAAGCTCAGAAAAAGGCTCAGGATTCGCTAATGCAGTTTATTAGAGCCATTCAGAAACGCGCGGAGGGAGAGCGTTACCTCCTGAAGGTAAGATTGACCGAAGGAGATGTGGTCGAACACGTCTGGCTCAAACCCGTAAAATGGAACGACCCCGGACTCATCGGGATTCTGGCTGTGGATCCGGTCACCATTAAGAAAATGAAGAAGGGCGATATCGTCGCTCCCTTGCCTCGGGAAATCACGGATTGGGTGATCCTTTCAAAAGATGGAACCCGGCAAGGTGGATTCACGGAAGATGTCATCGAGCGGCGGGAATCCAGAGACAAATAGGGAAGACCACTACCTCCGGCAGCGTCCCACTGAGTCAGGAGAATTCCGTAGGGAACCTCAGCGGGCCTTCGCCTGCAACCGCACCTCAACCCATACAAAGCCGGCAGTCGGGATCGAACCGACGACCGACGGTTTACAAAACCGTTGCTCTACCGCTGAGCTATGCCGGCAAAAGTTCACGCAAGGAAGTCTCACAGCGTCTGCCCGTCGTCAACCTTCCGATTGCGCTCCGAGCGTATCGTGGGAACATGTCATTGGGGCGCGCGATGAGCTTGAGGATCCTCAGTGGGGGACAAACCGGGGTCGATCGCGCCGCGCTGGCATGGGCGATTCGCAACCGCGTGCCACACGGCGGCTGGTGTCCGCGCGGTCGTCGCAGTGAGAACGGTCCCATCCCCGCACGCTACCGTTTGCAGGAGACCCCGTCCGCTGCGGTCGGCGAGCGCACGCTCTGGAATGTTCGCGACAGCGACGGCACGGCGATCCTCTGCACGATCGAACGTCTGCGCGGCGGCACCGCCCAAACGGCGCGCTTTTGCCTGGAGCTCGAGAAACCGGTCGCCATCTTTGCGTCAAGCGTCTGGACACCGCAGGAGGCGGGGTTGCTGCTTGCGCGATTCCTTCACCGCCACCGGATCCGGAACCTCAATGTGGCAGGCCCGAGGGCTTCCGAGGACGCCGGGGCGGTGGAGTTTGCCCGTCGCGTGCTTGACGCGATGTTGCGGATTCGAGGAAGGGGTTGAATCGTCGATCCGGCGTTCCCAGCCGCTTGCCGGTCGGCGACGATTCTGCAACCCTCCGCGCCATGAAACCGCTCCTTCCCCAAGGCATTCTCGTCGCGATCGAAGGCGTGGATGGCGCGGGGAAGACGACGATCTCCGCCCTCCTCGCGCAGTATCTCGGCGAGCGCGGCATCGCCTGCGCGCTGTCGAAGGAACCGACCGGACTGAGCTATGGGCGGCAGCTTCGCGAGTCGGCGAAGTCCGGACGCTTGAGCGTCGAGCAGGAGCTCAAATTCTTTCTCAAGGACCGCATCGATCACGCCGGACGCTCGATCCGCCCGGCGCTCGAATACGGCGCGGTCGTCATTCTCGATCGTTACTACTGGAGCACGGCGGCCTATCAAGGCGCGCGCGGCATCGATCCGTTCGAGATCATCGCGCAGAACGAAGCGCGCGTCCCGCGGCCCGACCTCATCCTGCTGCTCGATGTCGATCCCGCCGCCGGCCTGAATCGCGTTCGCATCCGGGGGGATATCCCCAATGAGTTCGAAAAAGTGCAGGCCCTCTCCGAAGCGCGAGCGATCTTCAACCAGCTTCACGAGCGGCACCCGGAATTCTCGGTGCGGCTGGACGCGAGCGCCTCGTTGCGTGACGTTCATTCTAGGGCATTGGCCGCTTTTCTGGGGAAGGCGGAAAGTCTGGTTGCTCAACGCGGGCTGAGTCCTGCCGATCAGGAAAGCGTGCGCAAGCTGCTGAACGCCTGAAGTCCCATCTGGTTTCTAACCGGATTATTCTTGTAGAAACAAAACCAACAAAGCATGTCTCCGCGATGAGGCGGCTCCTTTGGGTGGTGGTTCTATTTGCGGCGCTGGAAGCTCATGCCCAGACGTGGCTCGCCGACCCGGTGAGCGCGAACTGGAGTGACGCGGCGAACTGGAACCCGGCCATCGTCCCGAATGGCCTGGTCACCGCAATCTTTGCAACATCGGTCACAACCACAATCCACGTGGACGGAGGGTTCGGGGTGAATTCCGCGGAGTTTTCGGACGACGGCTTCAGGTTCGAGATCGCCACCGGCAATTCTCTGGCGTTCGTGGGAGCGGGCGTCGTGAACACCGGAGAATCGGAGCCCACCTTTCACGTCACTGGCGGAGCACTTTATTTCGCCAACTTCGCCACCGCCGGCATATCGACCATTATTCTCGACAAGGGGGCGTTGGTTTTCCTGAACGACGCCGGCGCGAATGCCGCGACCATCAACGCGACGAACCTTGCCACGGTCAGCTTTTCCGGAAATTCCAGCGCCGACGATGCCGACATTCTCAACGAATCCGGCGGCGTCATCGCGTTCTTCAATCCCAGTTCAGCCTGCTGTTCAACAATCTTCAATCTGGCCGGCTCGCAGGCCACCTTCAACAACAGCAGCACCGCCCAAGGCGCGATGATCTGGAATGATCAAGGAGTGACCGTCTTCACCGATACGAGCACGGCGGACGAGGCGTGGATTCTAAACAGCGCTGGAGGAAACAAGGTGCCACCGCTGGTAATGCTCTCCTGTTCAACGAAACCGGCGGATACACGGGTTTTACGGACACCGCCACCGCCGGAACCGCCACAATCTCCAATATCTCGGCCGCCACGACCTTCTCAGGCGACGCAACCGCCGGGAATGCCGAGATCAATGCGTTGGATTGCAGTTACGTGGAGTTTTCGGGCAACTCCACCGCCGATACGGCAGTCATCTACATCGACGGAACGTCCGCCCTCTACTTTATCGAGAATTCCTCCGGCGGATCCGCGCAGATCCTGTCCGCCGGCGGCATTTTCTTCGGGGACACCGCCAGCGCCGACGACGCCACAATCGTGGCCAACGGCATCCTCGACATTTCCGGAAGCACCTCCGGCAGTGTTGCAGTCCGCGATCTTTCCGGCGCGACGTCCATCATCCTTGGAGGCAACGATCTTCTGCTCGATTCGATGGAATGGGGGGGCGGTGGTTCGATGACTTTCGAACTTGGTCCTGATCCCGGCCTTGTCGACATCGCCGGCATATTCGAGCGCGGCGGCGATGGGACGTTCGAGTTTTTCTTCACCCTGGATGAGGACGCTGCGCCCGGTTTCTACACGCTCGTCCTGTTTGGCTCGACGACCTTTTCCGAGGAGGATTTTTCCTACGACGGTCCGTCGGGGTTTGCCGGCTATTTTGTGATGACCGGATCGTCGTTGGGATTTCAAGTGACCGCGGTTCCAGAGCCGGCGGCCGCCGGTGCGGCCATGGTGGCGATGGCGATCACCGTGATTCTCTTTCGCCGACGCGCCGCACGCCCCCGGCGCTGAGTCCGCCGAAAAGTCCCCAAGCCTCCGCTACGCGTGCGCCTGTAGATCGCACGCCTCGCGTCATCGAGGATCGCTTCGCCCGATGGAAACGATCCTGTATCGGCGTTTCCATTGCTAATCAAAGCGGTCCCCGCAGCATTCTTTGGAAAGCATTTCGTCCGGAGTTCCTGCTCATGTTCCGTCCCTCCATTCTTCTCACGCTCCTGCTGGCAACCTCTCTTCAAGCCTCCCAGCTCATCGAAAATCTTCGTGATGGAAAACCGCAGACCGTCGTCACCTATGGAACAAGCCTCACGGCCCAGGCCACCGCAGGCCGCTGGGTCACGGACCTCCGAAACTGGCTGGATGCCGACTTCCCCGGCCTTGCGACCGTGATCAACAGCGGCCAGTCGGGGAAAGCGTCCAACACGGCGGTGTTGAACCTCCAGAACGCCGTCCTCGCACACCATCCGGACACCGTATTCATCGAGTTTTCGATGAACGACGCGTTCACGAACTTTTCCGCGTCGAACAATCCGACCGACTGGAACCCGCCAATCACCCTCGCGCGGGCGAAGTCGAATCTCGAGAGCATGATCACAAGCATTCGAGCGCAGAATCCGTTTGCCGAGATCATCCTCATGACGATGAATCCGGTCTTCAACTCGGCGTCAAATCCCACTGCAGCGACGTATCGACCGGAACTCGCCGCGTATTACGATGTCTACCGCACCGTCGCCGCAGAGCAGAACCTGCTACTCATCGACCACTACGCGAACTGGAAACCAATCTTCGACGGCAACTTCGCGCTGTTCCAAACCTACGTCCCCGATGGCGTCCATCCCACGGCAGCCGCCGCAAGTGCGATCATCTTCCCGCAGATCCGCGAGTCCCTGCTCGCCGTGCCCGAACCGGAAACGGTCGGCCTCCTCCTCATCGCGGCACTTTTCCTCCCGGTTGCCACATGGTGCCGCATCAGCCGCGCTCGCGCCAGCGCAGGGCGAACCACGCCGCCGCGTAGGTAGCGACAGACCACAAAGCGAGAATGCCAAGCCCGCACCATGCGGGCTTGCTTTTCATATAGACCTCGCCATTTCGCAGGGAACGATCGCGGTTCAGGTTGGAGAATGTCGATGGGAAATCAACCCGCAGATCGCCGCGAATCGTCCGCCCCCAGAACAGGCTCACGTCCATCACACTTTGCGCCGCCGCACTCGGCATCAATCGTGAAACCGCAAACGGACCCGGTTTCATATCCCCCGCCGGCGGCGTGAAACCCGAGAAAAGGATCTGCGGGATCAGCACGAGCGGAACGAGCATCACCGCCTGCAGGACGGAACGGGCAAACGCCGAAATCGCCAGCCCGATACCCGCAGCCGCAAACGACGTCGCCACAAGCGCGGCAATCTGCCACCCGACAGCGCCGCCGATCGGCCGGCCACCAAACATCCACGAACCCAGCTGCATGGTGCCGTAGACAAGGAGACTTTGAGCGACCGTGACCCGCGCGATGGAGAGCGTCTTCGCAAGCAGATACGGGTGCCGGCCGAGTCCGATGAGCCGTTCGCGCCGAAACATCGGAAGTTCCTTCACGATCTCCTGCGCCGCATTTCCGCAACCGAACCACAACGTCGCGATGTAGGCGAAGAACAGGATCAGCGACGCATCGCGACTTACCCACGTCACCAAAAGCGCGATCACAATCGGCTGGCCAAGCACCAGGAGAAGGTTTTTCCAATCGGCACACAAAACCGCCCACTCCCGTTGCAACAGGATTGGCAGCGCGGCCGGGCGACGTGACAGCGGGGGTTCGTCGCCCTTCGTGTCAGACTGCGGTGCCTCAACTGGAGTTTGCTCCCACGTTGCGGCGTCGAGACGGTCGTAAAGCTGCGTCAGGCGCTCCACGCCGAAGTGCTCCCGCGCATCATGTGGCGTGCCGAAGAAAGCAAGCCGGCCCGCCCGCAGGATCGCGAGCCGGTCCATAAGATAGGCATTTTCCATCACGTGCGTCGTGCAGACGATCGTGCAACCGTTTGCCGCAAGCCCGCGAAGCAGTTCCATGAGCGAGGTCTCCGCCAGGGGATCGAGGCCCGACGTCGGCTCATCGAGAAACAGCAGCCTCGGCCGGCTCAACAACTCCGCCGCAACACTCACCCGCTTGCGTTGGCCACCGGACAGACTGCCCACCCGTGTGGTCGCCCGTTCTCCCAGACCGAGCGCATCGATCGTTCGCGAAACAAGTCTGCGGCGCTCCGCCGCGGGCGTTCCCTTCGGCAGCCGCAGCCTCGCGCTGAAATCCAGCGCCGCAGTCACCGAAAGCTCCAGCGGCACGATGTCATCCTGCGGCACATAGCCGAACTCGTCGCGCAGAACGTCCGCATTCTCGTAGAGACTCCTTCCGTCGATGAACACCGTCCCCTCATCCGCGGGACGCAACGCGCAGAGCGCATCCAGCAACGTGGACTTTCCCGCCCCGCTCGGGCCAATCACGCCCACAAACTGCCCCGGCTCGATTTCCAGCGAGATGTTCTCCAGAATGCGTGTCTCTCCGGCGGACTTCGTCAGTCCAATTGCCCGGAGTTCCATTCCCCCGGCGCCGAGCAACTGCCGGAGATGCCTTCCGTCGAAGCGGAACACAAAAGGCCCGACCGCGAGGACATCGCCATACGTAAGGGTTTCGCGATGGAACAACCGGCCGTTCAGGTAGCTTCCGCTCTTGCTCCCGAGGTCTTCGACAATCCATCCGGAACCCTTCGCATGAACCGCCAGATGCCGGCGCGACACCGCGGGATGGGGAAGCAACACGTCGGCTTCCGCGCCTCGCCCCAGCACGAGGGCGTCGCGCAGCAGGACCGGCTCGATTCCGGCGGCCGTCTCGTGATCGCTCAAGGCAGCACGGCCCAGAGTTCGACGACGCGGTTCTTGTCGAGATTCTCCGCGTCGAACATCTCCGAGCTGCCCATGCCGACGGCGTGCATCACATTCATGACCCGAAACCGGTCACGCAGCGTCTTCAACACGCTCTCCGCCCGCGCCAGCGAGATCTCGCGGTTCTTCTCCGGATCGCCCTTCTTGTCCGCAAACCCGAGCACCACGAAGACCACCGTGGGATCGTCCGTCAGGTTCGCGATCTGGCCGAGTTTCAGTTTTTCGCCCAGCGCCGCCGCGTCGCTCTCGTTGATCGCGGTGCGCCCGGAGGAAAATGGAATGGTGATCACCTTCCCCATCGCGCGCGCCCGTTCGACCTGCACGTAGAGCTTGTCCTTTTCCTCCCCCGTCAGGCCCGGCATCACGTCGATTCGCTTGAGCACCTCCTCCTTGACCCGCTGGTTTTCCAGGGTCTGCGGATCGAGGTCGATCCTCTCCTGCGCGATCACCGCGGCAGCCGGTCCTCCTTCCGCGGGCGAGGTTTCCATGACCCCGACCATGCCCCCCTCTTCAGCGGGCGCGGCGGAAACCTCGACCGCAGGATCCGCTGGCAGCGGGGCAGGCGGATCGGATGGAAGTCTCTTCTCGCAGCCGGCCAGGAGAATTGCGGCGCAGACAGGAAGCAAAAATGCTTTCATGGCGAAATATTCGCCCATGTTTCGGGATTCAATGCAATGCCGGACGTGCCGGGACGATGATCCGGACTATGACGATGGATTGCGATTTTCATGCGGTTGCCTGCGCTTCCGTTCCGCGCCGCTTGTCACCGTGGTTCATGACAGCTATCACGTTTTGTTCATCTTTCGTCCGTAATGCCGACTTCCAACGATCACGCCGAAAATCCGCTTCGTGAAGGACTCCTCAGCCGCTCGATGCCGGAGCCATGCTCGCTCGTGATCTTTGGGGCCACCGGCGACCTTACCCACCGAAAGCTGGTCCCCGCGCTCTACAACCTTGCCGCGGATGGAAACCTGCCGCCATCGATCTCGGTGGTCGGGTTTGCGCGCCGCGACAAGAGCGACGAGCAATTCCGTTCGGAACTCGAGGAAGCGGCGCGGAAGTTCTCGCGTCAAAAGATCAACGACGAACTGTGGCCGAACTTTGCCGGTTCGATTTTTTATCATCGCAGCGAATTCGACAATCTCGCCGGGTATGAATCGCTCGCGAAGCGGCTGGACGAACTGGACGCCCATCGCGGCACCCGTGGCAACCGCCTGTTCTATCTTTCGGCCGGTCCCGACCAGTTTCCGATCATTCTCGAAAACCTGCGCAAGAGCGGTTTGAACAAGAGCGACAAGGGCTGGGTGCGGATCATTGTCGAGAAGCCCTTCGGCACGGACCTGCCAACCGCGATTGAGCTCAACAACATGGTCGAGGAGGCCTTCGCGGAACGTGACACGTTTCGCATCGACCACTACCTCGGCAAGGAGACCGCGCAGAACATCATGGTCCTGCGGTTCGCGAATGCGATCTTCGAGCAGGTCTGGAATTCGCGCTACGTGGATCACGTCCAGATCACGGCGAGCGAACCGCTCGGCGTGGAAGGTCGCGCGGGCTACTACGACAAATCGGGCGCGATGCGCGACATGGTGCAGAACCATCTGCTCCAGCTCCTCTGCCTCACCGCGATGGAGCCGCCGACGGATCTCACCGCGGACGCGATTCGCGATGAGAAGGTGAAGGTCCTGCGTTCCCTGCGCAGAATTTCCGGCGCACAGGTCGCGAAATCGGTCGTTCGCGCGCAATACGCCGCCGGTTTCGTGAACGGAAAGGAAGTCGTCGGCTATCGCGACGAGCAGAACATTCCGAAGGATTCCGAAACGGAAACCTACGTCGCGCTCGAGGCAAATGTGGACAACTGGCGCTGGGCGGGTGTGCCTTTCTTCATCCGCGTCGGCAAGCGCCTGCCGAAGGGCGCCACCGAAATCGCGCTGCATTTCAAGAGCGTGCCACCGGTGCTTTTCCGCCAGACCGGACAATCGATCGACGACAATGTGCTCGTCATTCGCATCCAGCCCGACGAAGGCGTCTCCCTGCGCATGTCGGCAAAGCTTCCCGGCTCCAGCATGCGGATCGAGCCGGTGAAGATGGATTTCCACTACGGCACCTCGTTCGGCAAGGCGACGCCCGAAGCCTACGAGCGACTGCTGCTCGACGCGATGGCCGGCGACGCCACGCTTTTTGCCCGCCGCGACGAGGTCGAGGAGGCATGGAAGTTCGTCGACGCCATCCGCGCCGCATGGGAGTCCGGCGAGGGCGGACCGATTGCCTTCTACGAGGCGGGAAGCTGGGGCCCGAGCGAGGCGGATGAACTGATCAAGCGCCACAATGGCGCCGCATGGAGACGGCTGTGAGCATTTCCCCCGGCATGCCGGTCGAAATCGGCCGGATCGAAAAGGATCTCGGACGCCTCTGGGAGGAGATTGGCGACAGCAAGACGCGCGCGTCGCTCATCAACCTGGCAATCTACACGGAAAAGGAATCCGACGTCTCGGCGAATACCGAGTTGATCTCGAAGATCGCGAGCGAACACGCCTGCCGCGCCATCCTCATCTACGCGAACCGCGAAGCGGAGCAGCCCGGCGCGAAGGCTTGGATCAACGCCCACTGCCACGCGGTCAACCGGCGTGAGATTTGTTCCGAACAGATCACCTTCCAGCTCGACGGCCGGTCCCCCGCCGCGCTGTCGAACGTCGTCTTCGCCCATCTCGACTCCGACCTGCCGCTGTGTTTCTGGCATCAGGCACCGTTCCGGGAACCGCTGGACTCCAAACTCTGGCGCTGGATCGACCGTCTGATCTTCGACAGCCGCACATGGGACGACCCGGCCGCACAGCTCGCCATCGTGCGACGAATCGCCGGGCTCAGCGGCGTCCACAGCGTGCTCTGCGATCTGAACTGGACCCGCCTTCTCAGCCTGCGACAGGGCCTCGCTCAGTTCTTCGACAACTCCTGCGCCCTGCCCTATCTCGAAAAGGTCGATCGCGTCGAAATCCGGCACGCGCCGGGTTCGAAGGTCTCCGCCTTGCTCCTCCTCGGCTGGCTGGCAGGTCAGCTCGGCTGGCAGCTCGACTCCGTGCTCGGCCGTCATTCCTTCCGAGCGCCCGACCGCAGCGAGGTTGCGTTCGAGTTGATCGAATCCGACGGCCCGTGCATCTCGTCGTGTCGGTTGCTCGCCGGCAAAACGGAATTCCGTCTCGATCGCGCCGAACACGGCAAATTCTTCCACGCGACGAAGACCGGAGGACATTTCGACGACTCGAGCCAGCTTCTGCCGGCCGGTCGCGACCGCATCGAGGACACCCTCCTCGTGGAACTCGGGCGGGGCGGCACCCACCCGCTTTATCTCCAGTCCGTCGGGATCATCGAACCGCTGCTTGTCTAGGGCGCGCCCCTCTGACAGCCGAAGATGACCCGCGAGTAAGACGGCTCCTTAGTCGGACGCCGCTTCGATCACGGCCTGATACGCCGGCTTTGGCTTGAGCTCGCGATCGAAAAGCAGCGGGTAATTTGTGCGGCCTCTCACGGGGAAATTGTTCAGCCACGAATCCCCATCCCCGACACCCCAGAAGGTCACCCGGGGAATAAGGTCGCGGTGCTTCCGATACAGCGCGAACAACTCGGCATAGCGATTCGCGAGTTTCTCCTGCATCTCGTCGGGCAGCCCTTCGGTGTAGGGGTTGAGTGCGGGATCGACCTCCTTGCGGCCCGAGAGGTCCGCATCTCCCTCCCCCCACCTGGTCGGCAGCACATTGACGTCGAGTTCGGTGATCATCACCTGGACGCCCTCGTTACCGAAGGCGCGAATCGACGCCTCCAGATTCTCCAGTGATGGCCAATCCAGGCCGACGTGTTCCTGAATTCCGACGCCATCGATCCGGCACCCGGCTTCCTTCAGCCGCTTCAAAAGCGCGACGGTTCCGGCCCGTTTGGCAGGCTCCTCGATGCTGTAGTCGTTGTAGTAGAGTTCCGCGTCCGGATCAGCCTCGTGCGCATACTCGAATGCCTTCTGGACGTAGTCGTCGCCGATGATCCGCTTCCACGGCGAATCCCGCAGCGAGCCGTCATCAGCGAGCGCCTCGTTGACCACGTCCCACCCGTGGACGCGGCCCTTGTAACGGCCGACGACCGTGTGAATGTGCTCGCGCATCCGCTCGAGCAGCGCCTCGCGGTCCAGCGGCTTCCCCTCCCCGTCCTGGAAAACCCAATCCGGCGTCTGATGATGCCAGACCAGCGCGTGGCCGACGATGAACATGTCGTTCGCCTCGCCAAACTCCACGAAGCGATCCGCTTCCTCGAACCGATACTCGTCCGGCCGCGGATGAACCGGCTCCCATTTGAGCGCGTTTTCCGGCGTGATCGTGTTGAACTGCTTTTTCACCAGCTCGACGCCGGCGGAATCTCTTCCCGAAAAATATTTGGGGCTCAATGCCGCGCCAATCCGGAAATCCCTTTCGAAGGCCTCCTTCAAGGTGGGTTCCGCGAACAGCGAGCCGGCAACAAGGACGATTCCGGCGACAAGGGGGGGAAAGACTCTCATCGCAACGCAGTGTATTGGGATGAAACCCGCTGTCGACCGTGGCGGTGCATCGAAATGTCGGATTCCGCGTCCGCATTTTTCACTTAAAACCCGGACGCGAATTCCCGAGACTCCGTCTCTTTTCCATGCACAGCTTCCGCTACACAGACAATCGCCTCCATTGCGAAGGCGTCGACCTTTCCGAGATCGCCTCCAATGTCGGCACCCCCGCCTACGTCTATTCCGCGGAGACGATTCGCACGAATTTCCGCCGGCTCGATCGCGCGCTCGCCGAACTCGACCACCGCGTCTGCTACGCGGTGAAGGCAAACTCGAATCTCGCGATCCTCAACCTCCTCGCCAGCGAGGGCGCGGATTTCGACATCGTATCCGGCGGTGAGCTCTTTCGCGTGGTGAAGGCGGGCGGCGCCGCAGCGCATTGCACCTTCGCCGGAGTCGGCAAGACGCGAGCCGAAATCGAATACGCGCTGCGCGAGGGCATCTATTGCTTCAACGTCGAGAGCGAGGCGGAACTCGCGTTTATCAATCAGGTCGCCGGAGAACTCGGCGTGAAGGCACCGGTCGCCGTGCGGGTGAATCCGGATGTCGACGCGGGCACGCACAAATACATCTCGACCGGCAAGAGCCAGAACAAGTTCGGCATCGGTCTCGATCGCGCGGAGCAGGTTTATCGCGAAGCGGCCGCCATGCCGAATCTCCTCATCCGCGGCGTGCAGACGCACATCGGCTCGCAGATCCTTGATCCAAAGCCGTTCGCCGAGGCCATTGCGAAGCTCGTCCCGCTCGTCGAAAGATTAAAGACGGATTACGCGATCGAGTTTTTCAGCATCGGCGGCGGCATCGGCATTGTCTACGACCCCGCGCTCGAATCCGGCGATCCCGCATGGTGGACTGCCGAGGATCACCCCCGCCGAATTACACCCGAGGCCTACGCGGAGCATGTCGTTCCGCTGTTGAAGCCGCTTGGACTGAAGATCCTCCTCGAACCCGGTCGCTTCATTGTTGGTAACGCCGGCGTGCTTCTCGCCTCGGTCCTTTACGTGAAAAAGACGCCGGCCAAGACCTTCACCGTGGTCGACGCCGCGATGAACGATCTCATCCGCCCCGCGCTCTACGAGGGGTATCACGAGATCCACCCCCTCGTCCGGCGCGCTGCGGAACCGGTCGTCATGGACGTGGTCGGTCCCGTTTGTGAAAGCGGCGACTTTTTTGCGCAGGATCGCGCAATTCCCGCGCTCGAAGCCGGAGACCGCGTCGCACTGCTCAGTGCCGGCGCGTATGGATTCGTCATGTCCTCGACCTACAACTCCCGTCCGCTGCTTCCCGAGGTCCTGGTCGACGGGGCAAAGTGGTCCATCGTGCGTGAGCGACAGACCTTCGACGATCTCATCCGCGGCGAGCAGATTCCCTGACGGAAAGCCGATCCATTCGATGACGCGCCTCCGACCGCGCGATGCCGGTGGATTGGACTTCATCGCGCCGCCCGCCCTTCGCTAGGCTCGGGGTTCGCATGAGCGACATTCTCGATTTCATCGCAGCCGCGCGCGAGCGCGGAGACATTCTTGCTTCGTCGGAGGAGAACATCCGCCTCCTCCTGGAAACTTCCGAGGATCCGGTCGCGACCGGATCCGTCCGCGAGCTGATCGATTGCCGCGAATGGAAGGAACTCGACGATCGCTTTTTCCGCACACTCGCCTTCGGCACCGGAGGCCTTCGCGGGAAGACGATTGGTCGTGTCGTCACCGCAGCGGAACAGGGCGAAGGCGGGCCAAATGGCCGGCCGCAGCACCCGTGCGTCGGCACGAACACGATGAACCGGTTCAACCTGAGCCGCGCGACGCAGGGACTTTGTTCGTATGTGCTGGAGTGGCACGCGGCTTCAGGGCGGACGGGCAGGCCATCCATCTGCATCGCCCACGACACCCGTCATTTCTCGAGGGAATTTGCGGAATTCGTCGCACGCGTGATCGCCGATCACGGCATCGACGCGCTGCTTTTCGACGGCCCGCGGTCCACTCCGGAGCTCTCGTTTGCCGTCCGAAAGACCCGCTCGGTGGCTGGAATCAATCTCACGGCCAGCCACAACCCGCCGGAATACAACGGCTACAAGGTCTACTTCAGCGATGGCGGCCAGATCGTCGAGCCCGACGCCAGCCGCATCATCGAGCGCGTTCGGGCGGTCGCCGGCGAACGCTATGAGGTCGTTCCTGAAAACCAGCGTGGATCCATCCGTCCGCTCGGCCGGGAGATCGACGAGGCTTACATTTCAAAACTCGAGTCGCTCGTTCTGGATCCTATAACGGTGCGGGCGGCGGACTTGTCGGTCGTGTTCAGTCCGCTTCACGGAGTCGGCTCCATTTCCACGGTTCCCGTCCTCGAGCGAATCGGATGCCGCGTTTCGACCGTCGGGTCCCAGGAGATTCCCGACGGGCGGTTTCCGACCGTGAAGTCGCCGAATCCGGAAAACGCGGAGGCCCTCACGCTCGCGATCGAGCAGGCGGAAGCCGTCGGCGCAGATCTCGTGATGGCGTCCGATCCCGATGCGGACCGGCTCGGCGTGGCAGCCCGCGATTCCGATGGACGGATGCGTCTGCTGACAGGAAACCAGATCGGATCCCTGATCGCCGCATATCGCGCCCGGAAGTTCTTCGAAATGGGAATTCTGAATGATTCCACCCGTGAACGTGGCGTCATCATCAAGACCTTTGTAACGACCGATCTCCAGGCACGCATCGCCGAGAAATACGGCCTCCGCTGCGTGGAGACGCTTACCGGATTCAAATACATCGGCGCGAAACTCCGCAAATATGAGGAGGCGATTCCCGCGGCACTTCGTCCCGACTACGATGCCCTTCCCGAGGACGAGAAGCGCCGTTTGCTTCTCGAGCACAGCTCGCTGTTCGTCTTCGGCGGAGAGGAAAGCTACGGATACAGCGGCGGGGATTTCGCCCGGGACAAGGACGCGAACGCCGCGGCCGTGATGTTCGCGGAAGTGGCCGCGCACGCGCGCTCCCTCGGAATCACGCTGCACGCGCTCCTGGACGAACTGTTCGCGGAGTTCGGCGTCCACCTCGAACACAGCGAGTCGATCGTGATGGAGGGGGCGGATGGCGCGCGCAGAATCCGCGCACTCATCGAGTCCTACCGACCGCAACCCCCGGCCGCATTGGCGGGATCCCCCGTTGTTCGCACACAGGATTTCTCGACGGACGAGATCTTCGACAGCGAGGGCGACCGCATCCCCGCGGAAGCCATGATGATGTTTCACACGGCGGACGGTTGTCGTGTCGCGGTGCGACCGTCCGGCACGGAGCCGAAGATCAAATACTACCTGTTTGCGGTGCAGCCTCCGTCTGCCGATGTGGCAGGGTCCCGTCGCACAGCCGCGGAACGCCTGGAAGCGATCTGGACGGCTCTTCGCGAAGACGTTGATCGCCGTCTGGCCGGACTCGACGCGAAGGCTTGACCCGCAGACACTTCGGTTCCACCGTTTTTCTCTCCCACCATGAAAATCCAACTCCTTCTTCCCGCCGTTGTCGCCGCACTCGCCCTTGGAGCCTGCGATTCCCAATCTCCGTCGGAAACGGCCACGCCGACACCCTCTGCGGAATCCTCCGTCGATCACGCGGCCCACGAAGCCGCCGATGCAGCCCGCGATCTCGGTGAAAAAGCCGCCGATGCCGCGAAGGACGCTGCGGACAAGGCCGAGGAACTCGCCGACAAGGCGGGTCACGCGGTGAAGGATGCCGCACAGGATGTGAAGGAGACTCTCGAGGAGGGCAAGGAGCCCAACCCGCTCCCGTAGTTTCCGAAGGGAAGCCTCTCCCCCAGTCTGGAAGAAACATCCGCCAGGAAGGAGATCGCCCGCGGGGTGCGGGCCTCCTTCCCGACGTTTCCTGTATTTCCTTTCCGCGATGCGTCGCGGATTTCTTACGGCAGCGTGTCGTCGAGCCAGCCGAGGAGTTCGGTGATCGTTTCCTCTGTCTCGTCGCCCATGTTCGAGATGCGGAACGTCGCGCCCTTGAGCTTGCCGTAGCCGCCGTCGAACACGCAGTGGTATTTCTCGCGAAGGCGTTTGATCCATTCCGCGACATCCACGCCGCGGTTGTTCTTCACGCAGGTCAGTGAGATCGAGCGATACCCCTCGGGGGCGAAGAATTCAAAGCCCCGCGACTTCACCCACTCGTGAACGATGCCGTTGAGCTTCGCGTGGCGTGCGTAGCGATTTTCCGGCCCCTCCTCGAAAATGTCCTCGAGCTTCGACCGGAGCGCATAGATGTGCGAGATGACCGGCGTGCTCGGCGTCATGTCCTGTTCCTGATTCTTCCGGAACTCGAGGAAATCGAAATAATAGCCGCGGTCCGGAATCGTCGACGCGCGTTCGAATGCGCGCTCCGACACGCTGAAAAGAGCCATGCCCGGGGGCAGCGCAAGCGCCTTCTGACTGCCCGTGAGCAGCACGTCGATTCCGAGTTCGTCCATCGGAATCGGCTCGGTCGAGAACGACGACACCGTGTCCACCACGAGCAGAACCTCGGGATATTTCTTCACGACATCGGCGATTTCCTTCAACGGACTGCGCACGCCGGTCGACGTTTCATTGTGAATGACCGTGACGACGTCGAAGCCGCCTTTCGAGAGCGCTTCGTCCAACTGCTCCGGCAGGATCGGCTGTCCCCACTCGACCTTCAGACCCTCGGCCTGCTTTCCACAGCGCTTGCTGACGTCGAGCCATTTGTCGGAGAACGCGCCGCACATGCAGTTGAGCACCTTCTTCCCGACGAGGTTGCGGATGGCGCCCTCCATCACACCCCACGCGGAGGAGGTGGAAATAAACACCGGCTGCTTCGTGCCGAAGAGGGTTTGCAGACGCGGATGAATCTCCGCGTAGAGCTTTTTGAAATCGCCGCTGCGATGCCCGATCATCGGGCTGCGGAAGGCCTGAAGCGTTTTCTCGGAGACCTCGACCGGTCCCGGAATGAAGAGTTTTACGTGATCTATTGGTGGCATTTGGAGAGGGTCAATCCTCCCAAATAAAGTTCTCCAGTCGCAAGCGCTTTACCGCCTCCGCCGCCTCCGCGGCACGGGGGCCCTTTACCGACGCCATCTTCTCGAGAACCGCAGCCTCCTCCTTGAGCATCTCCCGCTCGTGCAGCAGCCGCGCCGCCTCGAAGCCGGCCCGATAATACCAGTAAAACTCCGGCTGACTGTCGCGCGGGGCGTTCAGGACTTCATAGTAGGCCGCCAGCGTGCCGTCGAAATCCCCCTTCTTTTCGTAGGCTCCCGCCAGCCGGACAAGGGCTTCATTGCGCTCCGCCGGCAACGCGGACTCGCCATCGGCAATCGCTCGCAAGGTCTCGATCGCCGCGGACACATCGGCCGGCTGCTCCGATTCGATCAGCGTGCGCGCCTTCATCAACCCCGCCGCGACCCGCAGTCGCTCGTTCTTCGTGGCGGCAATCAGGCTGTCGAGCAGCTTCACGGCCTCCGCCGGCTGCCCCAGTGCGTTTCGGAGAGCGGCCTGTTCGAGTCGCGCCTGCTCGGCAAGAACGGGCTCACCGATCTCCGCAACCCGCTCGAACAACACGATCGCCTGCTCGAACTGCGAGGCATCCATGCTGCGATTTGCGGCCCTCCCAGCGAGGAAACTGGCCTCGGCGGCGACCTTGGGATCGTCCGCTGACGCCGCTGCGAGTTCGAACTGCGCGCGCGCGCCGGCGTGATCTCCCGCCCTCGAAAGCACCTCCCCCCACTTCATCCGCACGGCAGCCTCGTTTGCGGAGTCCGGATTCCGTGCAAGAAATTCCTTCGCCGCAGCCGAAACACGATCGACCGCGTCAATGGTGCCGTCATCGGCGAGATAGACGGAGAAATAATCGGCCTGGGCACTTCCGGGAGCCTCCCCCGGGGTGTTGGCAACGCGCAAAAGCTCCGCCCTCGCGCCCGGGATATCCCCGTGCATCCATCGCCATTCCGCCGAGGCAAATCGGGCGGCCCGGCCCTGCTCGCCGGCCTGGTCAGCAATCCATGCGAGTTGCTCGCCGGCATCGGGATTGCCTTGGGCGGCGCTTTGGAAGGCCTGCGCAAGTTCGATTCGCTGCGCGGTTTCCGGATGCTCCTTGAACAACGCGTTCATCACTTCTGCCGCCAGCGGCTCATTGCCGGAACGAATCGCCGAAAGCGCCGCATTCGAAAGCGCCGCCTCGGAGATCGCAGGGTCCATCTCCGCAGCCTGCACGAACAACTTCGTCGCATCCCCTGGACTTCCCGACTCGAACCGCAACGCCGCACGGAGGAATCGCAACGCCGCCCGATTCCTCCGGTCACCCGCGATCGTCTCCGCTCCCTCAAGGACCCGCTCCGCCTCCTTGATTTCGCCACGGGACAGATGAAGACGGGCGAGCCGGACCATGGCCTCGAAGCGGTTCACGCCACCCGGCCTCGCCTCGAGATATTCGCGATAGGTGCGGATTGCGCGCTCGGTGCGGCCCTCGCGCTCGTCGCTGCGGGCGAGATAGTAGGTCGCAAGCGCGGCGAGCTGCGGATTGTGCGGGGATTTCTCCCAGAGCTTGAGCGTCGCATTCGACGGCTCCCGCTGCATCGCGCGGACCTCGTCGAGTTTGGCCATCACTTCGGGCAGCATCGGCGTCCGCGGATTCGCCCAGACAAATGCCTCCAGCCTCTTCTCCGCGTCGGCCGGACGTCCCGTTCGGGCAAGCGCGTCCGCATCCCCGATGACCGCGCCAGCCGCCAGCTTCCGGTTGCGCGGCTCGAAGCCGTCGTATTGCGTTCTCACGCCCTCGTAGTCACCGGTCTCAAGCAGAACCCGCCCCGTGAGATACCGCTGAATTTCCCGGTCCCTGCGCGAAGAACCGGTTGCGTCCTCGAGAAACTTCAGCGCCCGTTCTGAGCGCCCGCGCTCCGCAAGAATCGCCGCCGCTCCAAGTCGCGCACTCTCGTATCGCCGGCTTTCCGGCGGGATCGCCTCGTAGGCCTGCAACGCCTGCTGCGAACGTCCGAGCACATCCAGCATTCGCGCACGGCCATATTCCGCATCGGCGAGGCCTTCGAAAGTGCGGTCCTGCGTCACGCGTGTGTAAATTTCCAGCGCCCGCTCGTTTTCCCCCGCCTGCGCCAGTGCCTGGGCCAGCCAGAATTGCGCCTCCGAATTGCCTTCAAATTCGTCGTTCTCGAGCAGCGTAATCGCCTCTCGCTCCCGGTCCCCATCGATCAGACACCTGGCAAGCTCAAGTGCCACCGCGGAGCGATCCGCTCCCTCCGCGGAATCCAGCGCCGCACGCAGGCTGTGAATCGCAGAGACTCCCAGCCCTTCGGCGCGGGCGTTCCGCGCCTTCTCAAGCGTCGCACTGACCGTGGAGCACTGCGCCGTGATCGCAAACCCTGCGCAAATCCAAATGATGAAAGGCCGCTTCATCGTCCGAGAACCGTCCGCAGATATCGCCCGGTGTGACTCTCCCCGCAAGCCGCGATGTCCTCGGGTGTGCCCTCCGCAATGATCCGTCCTCCGCCATCGCCGCCCTCCGGTCCGAGGTCGATCACCCAGTCCGCCGTCTTGATCACCTCCAGATTGTGTTCGATGACGATCAGCGTGTTCCTCGCGTCGCGCAACCGGATGAGCACCTCCAGCAGCTTGTGAATGTCGGCAAAATGGAGGCCCGTGGTCGGTTCGTCGAGAATGTAGACCGTGCGCCCGGTCGCCCGGCGGGCCAGTTCCGTCGCGAGCTTGAGCCGCTGCGCCTCACCTCCGGAAAGCGTCGTCGCCGGCTGGCCGAGCCGCAGATACCCGAGGCCGACCTGCAGCATCGTGTCGAGCTTGTCGGAAAGCGCCGGGATGTTTCGGAAGAAACGCGCGGCCTCGTCCACGGTCATGTCGAGCACGTCGGAAATATTCTTCCCCTTGTAGGTGATCTCGAGCGTCTCGCGGTTGTAACGGCGACCGCGGCAGACCTCGCACTCAACATAGACGTCTGCCAGGAAATGCATCTCGATCTTGATCGAGCCGTCCCCCTGGCAGTGCTCGCAACGACCACCCTTCATGTTGAAGGAAAATCGCCCGGAGTTGTAACCGCGCACACGCGCCGCGGGGAGTTGCGCGAAGAGCTCGCGAATCGGCCCGAGCGCGCCGGTGTAGGTCGCGGGATTCGACCGCGGCGTGCGACCCACCGGGCTCTGGTCGATCACGACGACCTTGTCGAACTGCTCGATTCCAATGATCTCCTTGTGCGCACCCGGCTTTTCCTTGGCACGATTGAGGTCCCTCGCGAGAGCCGCCCGCAAAATGTCGTTCACCAGCGTCGACTTGCCGCTGCCGGACACGCCGGTCACACAGGTCAGGCAGCCGACCGGAAACGCCGCACGGATGTTCTTGAGGTTGTTTTCGGTCGCTCCAACAACGGTCAGCCATCCGTCGCCAATCTCTCCGGCGAGGTCACGTTTCTTGCGCGGAGGCACGCGCACCTTCGGCACACGAATCCCGAGACGCCCCGTCAAATATTGCGCCGTCAGCGATTCCTCGCTCTTTAGAATCTCCTCCAGTGTGCCCTGCGCAACGATTTGTCCACCTCGCGGTCCGGCTCCCGGCCCGAGATCGAGCACGTGGTCGGCTGCACGAATCGTGTCCTCGTCGTGCTCGACGACGATCACCGAATTCCCCAGATCGCGAAGGTTGCGCAGCGTGGCAATCAGTCGGTCGTTGTCGCGCTGATGAAGGCCGATGCTGGGTTCGTCGAGGACATAGAGCACGCCCGCGAGGCCCGAGCCGATCTGTGTCGCGAGCCGGATGCGTTGCGCCTCACCTCCCGAGAGCGTGCCGCTCTCACGATTCAGTCCCAGATAACCAAGTCCGACTTCGTTGAGAAATCCCAGCCGGTCGCGAATCTCGCGCACCACGTCCTCGACCACCTGCCGCTCCGCATCGCGAATCTCCAGCGACGAAATCACACGCGTCGCGCGTTCGATGCTCAAGTTGCAGAAGGAATGGATGTTCCACTCCACGCCGTCGGTGTCCCGGACGGTGACGGCGAGAATCTCCGGTTTCAATCGGGCGCCACGGCATGCACTGCACTCCGTCCAGCCGGTGAATGCACGCAACCGGTTCTTCGTGAGCTCGCTCTCGCTCTTCTCGAGCATCCGCTCCATCTGTGGCACGAGGCCTTCGAACGGCTTCTCGACGATCCTGCCCCCCGCGCCAATCTTCATCGGAATTGCCCGCGGTGCCGTCCCCGTGAAAAGCGCCTCCTTGAAACGCGCGGGCAGCTCCTTGAACGGGACGTCCACGTCCACGCCGAAGTCCCTCACCAGCGCATCCAGCAACGCGGCGTAGTATTGCTTCATCCGCTTGTTGCCGGTCTTCCACGGCTTGATCGCGCCATCCGAAAGCGACAGCGAGGGATCGACCATCAGATCCGGGTCGCAGAACATCTGCGTGCCGATTCCGTGGCAGGCCGGACATGCGCCGAGGTGACTGTTGAAGGAAAAATGCTTCGGCGTCAGTCGCGGCATGGTGAATCCGGTGGCCGGATTGCAGTAATCCGTGGAAAACCGCTGGTCCTTCCACGCGCCGGACTCGTCCTGCCGGGACGCGACCATCTGATTGCCGCCCCAGCGCAGCGCCGTTTCGATCGAATCCGCGAGGCGCTGCAAGATTCCATCACGCACGACGAGACGGTCGACGACTGCCTCGATGACATGGCGCCGGTTCTTCTCGAGCTTGATCGGCTCGGTGCCGCCGAGCTCGACCATTGCGCCATCGACGCGAAGTCGGACGAATCCCTCGCGCCGCGCTTTCTCGATCACATCCCGGAACTCACCCGCTTCGTTGCGAACAAGCGGCGCCAGCAGCACAAAACGCGTGCCTTCCGGCCACCTGAGAATCTCGTCCGCGATCTGCTGGGGCGTCTGCCGGATCACGGGCTCCCCAGTCACCGGATCATGCGGCCGTCCGACCGCGGCAAAGAGAAGCCGCAGGTAGTCGTAGATTTCCGTCGTCGTCGCGATGGTCGATCGCGGGTTTGCACCACTCGTGCGCTGCTCGATCGCAATGGCCGGAGACAGGCCCTCGATGTAGTCCACGTCCGGCTTCTGCATCTGATCGAGGAACTGCCTCGCGTATGCCGACAAACTTTCGACGTATTTTCGCTGCCCTTCGGCGTATAGCGTGTCGAAAGCCAGCGACGACTTTCCCGATCCGCTCAGGCCCGTGACCACGACCAGCTTGTTCCGTGGAATCTCGAGGTCGAGATTCCGCAGGTTGTGCTGGCGCGCGCCCTTGATGCGGATGACCGAGTGGTTGTTCGACTGCATTTCGGGAAATCCCACAGACTAGCCCACGAAAAGCCCGGGATGCTCGAAAAAAAGCGCCTTTCGGAGTGTGCCAAAAGCCTCGTCCGGAAACCCCTTCAGGAACCGACGGATTCCGCGCTCATACATCCACGTTGCAGGTTCGGCGCGAAACAGATCTGAACCAAACCATCATGAAAAGCCTGCTTCCCGCGATTGGGGCGGCGATTCTGGCATGTTGTCCTGCACGCGCCGGAATCGTCGCCATTTACGAAATCACGAACAACAGCACGAGTCCCACAACGTTCGACGGGGTCACGGGGACAGCCTTCTCGGCCAGTCCGACCCTCGACAACGCTATTCCAAACGCCAACCTGATTTCCGTGAGCGTCGTGAACGCCGCCACAACACCGCTTCTGGCCGTCACCACCGGCCAGTATTTCCAGTTCACGATCACGCCCCCCGCGGGCAAAAAACTTCACTTCGAAGCAATCTCCTTCGAAGCCTCGAAGGAGGCTCCAAACAGCACGGGACGAGGCTGGGTCGTCCGATCGAGCGTGGATTCCTTCGGTGCGGATCTCGGAACCCAGGAGATCATCGGCCCTGCACCGACATGGACGGATTTCCGGACGGACCTTCCTCCGGAGCTCTACTCGAACGTCACGGTGCCGGTTACGTTTCGCATCTATACCTATGCGGCGAATCAACTCGAGTTCGTCGACTATGACAACATCCAGATCTTCGCGAAGGTGGACGAGCCTCCAAAGGTGGCGGTCACCACGATCGTTCCCGCAAAAAACCGGGTTCGGATCCGGGGAACTGCGACGGACGACACAGCAGTGGCGAGTGTGAGCGTAAACGGTCAGTCCGCAACGGGCACAACCACCTGGCGTGCCAGAGTGCGGCTCAAACCAGGCATGAACCGTTTCCGCATTTCAGCCACCGACGACGGGGGCTCCACATCGGACCCGGTCGTCATCCGTCTCCGGCGCCCGCGGTCGTAGCCGCCCTGTCATCCGGGCAGCAAAAGATCCGCGAGTTCCCCGCGCAACGCCCGCTCGTCACCGACCGTCACGTCGTCGCCTGCGACAAGTTCCAGGCTTCTGCCATCTGGACGGGAAAAGGAGAGATGCACCGGCCGTTTGCCCGGGAACTTGCGGATTGACGCCGCGATCCGCTCGAGATCGGCCTCCGTGAGTTTCGCCAGCGCGAGCTTCAACTGCACCGGCTGGCGGGACGCGCGCGGCTTGAGCGCCTGCATCGAGTTTGCCGTCACACGGAGATTCTCATCGCGCACGTTCACGCGGGCGTTCACGCCGATGGCCATGCCCGGCTTGAGGATTTCGGCATGCTCGGACGCGGTTTCGTCCCACGCGGTCAACTCGAGCGAACCGGTGAAATCCTCGAGAACAAAACTGCAGAATGGCTTCCCATCCTTCTTCGTGAACCGCCGCTCGGCGGAGACGACCATTCCCGCAATCTTGATGCTGGCGGACTCCGTCATCTCCTTCACATCGGCGATCCGGGTGTATTTCGCGCTGTCGAAGTGCCCCGCATACGCATCGAGCGGATGCCCGGTGACGTAGAAGCCAAGCAGCTCCTTCTCGTAGCCCAGCATCTCGTTCTTCTCCCATGGCGTGACTTCGCGGGTCTTCGACGCGCGGCCGGTCTTCTTCGGCGTCGATGCCTCGAAGACATCAAACATCGAAACCTGTCCGCTCGCGCGGTCGCGCTGTGTGCTGGCGGCGGCCGCCATCGCATCGTCGATGGCCGCGAACACCGCAGCCCGGTTGGAGTCGAATCCGTCGAACGCGCCGCACTTCACGAGGCTTTCCACGATCTTCCGGTTCACCGTGCGGGAGTCCAGGCGGGAGCAGAAATCCTCCAGCGACTTGAACGGTCCATTCTTTTCACGCTCGGCGATCGCAATCTCCATCGCGGCGGCGCCCACGTTCTTGATCGCCGCAAGCCCGAAACGGATCGCCGGCTCCGCACCGCCGCGTTCCGGACGGAACTTCAACTCGCTCTCGTTCACGTCGGGAGGCAGCACGCGGATGCCCATGCGCTTGGCCTCCGCGATGTAGGTCGCCACCTTCTCGGTATTGTCCGCATCCGCGCTCATCAGACCGCACATGAATTCGACCGGGTGGTGCGCCTTCAAATACGCCGTCTGGTAGCTGATGAGGCCGTAGGCGGCGGAATGGGATTTGTTGAAGCCGTATTCGGCAAACTTCTCGAGGAAGCCGAAGATCGCGTTCGCCTGCTGGGCCGGGATGCCGTTCACCTTCTGGCAACCCTCGACGAAGGTGACGCGCTCCTTCGCCATCTTTTCCTTGTCCTTCTTTCCCATCGCGCGGCGCAGAAGGTCCGCCTGACCGAGGGAGTAGCCGGCAAGGACGTTCGCCGCGCGCTGCACCTGCTCCTGATAGATCAGGATGCCGTAGGTGTCGGCCGCGACCGACTCGAGGAGCGGGTGGGCATACTCGACCTTTTTCAGTCCCTTCTTGCGCTCGATGTAGTCGGGAATGAACTGCATCGGACCCGGCCGGTAGAGCGCATTCAGCGCAATGATGTCATCGATCGACTGGAAGTCGAACCGCGTGCACCACGACTTCATCCCACCGTCGATCTGGAACACGCCGGTAACCTCTCCCGAGTTCAACAACGCGAAGGTCGCCTCGTCCTTCTCGGGAATCTTTCGCAGATCAAAATCCGGATTCGTCTCATGAATGAGCTCGACCGCACGATGGATGACGGTGAGCGTCTTCAAGCCGAGGAAATCCATCTTCAGCATGCCCAGGTCCGTGAGCGGACCCATCGCATACTGCGTAACCACTTCCTCGTCCTTTCCGCGGCAGAGCGGGATGTATTCGTCGAGATCACGGTCGCCGATGACGACGCCGGCGGCGTGCGTGCCGATGTTGCGGCTGAGGCCTTCGAGCACGGTCGCATAGTCCCAGACCTGCTTCGTAACAGGTTCGTTCTCGATCGCCGTGCGCAGATCGGGATTCTTCTCCGCGGCCTTCTCCAGCGAGATGTTCAGCTCGTTCGGAATCATCTTCGCGAGCCGGTCTCCATCGCCGTAGCTCAGGCCCATCACGCGGCTGACATCGCGCACCACGGACTTCGCGCCGAGGGTGCCGAACGTGACGATCTGTGACACCGCGCGCTCGCCGTATTTGCGGCGGACGTAGTCGATGACCTCTCCGCGCCGGTCCATGCAGAAATCCACGTCGATATCGGGCGGACTGACGCGTTCCGGATTCAGGAATCGCTCGAAGATCAGGCCATACTTCAGCGGGTCGAGATCCGTGATCCCGAGCACGTAGGCAATGAGCGAACCCGCCGCCGATCCGCGACCGGGACCGACCGGAATTCCGCGCTTCTTCGCGTAGGCGATGAAATCCCAGACGATCAGAAAGTAGCTGATGAACCCGGTCTTCTCGATGACGCCGAGTTCGTATTCGAGACGCTCCCGCAATGCGGGATCGTTTTCGGCACGCTCACCGTATCGCTCGGCGAGGCCGGCGTAGCAAAGCTCCCGCAGGTATTCCCCGCGAGACTTGCCGGGCGGCGGCTCGTAGTCGGGATACTTCGGCTTGCCGAACTCCATCTTCATCGTGCAGCGCTCGGCGATTCGCAGCGTGTTTGCGCAGGCCTCCGGCAGCTCGGCAAAAAGCGCGGCCATCTCGTCACCGTTTTTGAGATACAGCTCCGGCACATAGCGCATGCGCTTCTCGTCGTGGATCATCGAGCCGGTGCCGATGCAGATCATCACGTCGTGCGCGTCGTGATGCGAACGGTCGAGGAAGTGAACGTCGTTGGCCGCGACCAGATCGAGTCCCATTTCGTGCGCGATTCTCACCAGTTCCGGATTGCAGCGGCGTTGCGCGTCTATGCCGTGGTCGTGCAGCTCGATGAAGAAATTCCGCGCTCCAAAAATGTCGCGATACGTCGCCGCAATCTCGCGTGCCTTTTGCGGCTGCCCCTGGAGCAGCCATTGGTTCATCTCGCCCTTCAGGCAGCCCGACAGCGCGATAAGTCCCCGGCTGTGCGCCGCCAGCAGTTCGTGATCGACGCGCGGCTTGTAATAAAACCCCTCGAGATGTGCGGCGGACACGAGTTTGACGAGGTTTCGATAGCCTTCGTCCGTCTCGGCCAGCAGCGTGAAGTGATAGGCGGCGTCGCGCCCGGAGGTCGCCTTCTTTTCGAACCGGGAGCCTGGCGCCACATACACCTCGCAGCCGATGATGGGCTTCACCCCAGCCTTCTCGGCGCTCTGGAAAAACTCGACGGCCCCGAAGAGGTTTCCATGGTCGGTCATCGCCACGGCGGGCATCCCGTATTCCACCACCCGCTTCATCAGCTCCCTGGTGCGGACCGCCCCGTCCAGCAGCGAATACTCAGTGTGCAGGTGAAGATGAACGAAGGGTGCGTGAGCCACGAGGTCAGTATAGAAATCCCCACCCGACCGGCAAGCGGGGGCCGGAAATTTCCCCCTTACGCGCGCTTGCGACAGACGAAAATCGCCTCGTCCACGCCTTGAAGATCGATGAGTCCGGGCTGAACGCGAAGCCGTGACTGGAACCAGATTCCGAGCGGCATGAAGATCCGCGACCAATACCACACCGCACGCTCCGGCCGCCGGACGAGGCAGCGAATGCCGAAATCCGTCAACCGCGGGGATCGCGGCTGCATTCCATAAACCGCGCTTCGTTCAATCTCGAATCCGCCTTCCTCGAGCCGTTTCACAATTTCCGCCGGCTCGTAGCGGCGGCCATGCCCCACGAGATCGTCGAATGCCGTCCAGTTACCTGCGTGCAACGGCACCGATATCAGCAGGACCCCTCCCGGTCTCGTGACTCGAGCCAGCTCCGAAAACGCCGCGAGGTCGTCGCCAACATGCTCGATGATGTCCAGGGCGCACACGAGATCGAAGGATTCGTCCGAAAAGTCGAGCGCTGTCACTGTCCCCGTAGTCGCGATTCCTCCCGCCCGGCGAAGCTTGTCCACCGCCCGCGTGCTGAGATCGACGAATTGCGTGCCGACAATCGGCAGCCTCGGACGCAATCCAGGGCCAATCTCCAGTCGCTCCGGGGCAGGTGACGCGAGTTCGCGAACGAGCGGCCAGGTATTGAACCGCGAAGGTGCGATCAATTCCGCCTTTTCCCAAAGCGCGTCGTAAAACCGGCGGTTTCGTTCAGCGAGCGGGGCGTCCCGCTCCGGAGCCGGACGCCGCGACATCCGGATCCACCAACGCACCCGCCATGCCACCAGCATCAGGCCGGTCGCCGCCACGAGCGCAAATATGAAGCGGTGGTTTTTCAAAAGCGGGCACCCTAGGCGGAAATTCGCTCCGCCGCCACAGAATCGCCACGGAGCCCCTCGCGGTTTTTCATTTGCTTCACTGAACACCTCCGTATTTTTCAGCACCTTCCGCATCGATGGAAGTCGATTCGGAGCGTCCTCTTCCAGTCGGCACGCCGGTGCCAGTCTCGGGGAACGGAAAAGGTCGGATAGCCCGAATTTCCGGCTCAGTCGACCGTCAGTGGCGCAAACTCGAATTTCGCACCGGAAAACAGTCCGCGATCGCTCAGTTTGAGATCCGGAATCACGAGGAGCGCCATGAACGAGAGCGTCATGAACGGGTCGCGGAGCGTGGATCCAAGCGCCTTGGCCGCAGCCGCGACTTCTTCGTAACGCGCCGCCACCTCGTCGCCGGGAGCCGTGGACATCAGGCCCGCAATCTCCAGAGGCAGCCGCACCACACGACCCTCATCCACAGTGCAGACTCCGCCCTTTGTCTCGCACACGGCATTGATCGCCTGCGCGAGGGACGTGTCGTCGACACCAACCGCGACGACGTTGTGGGAATCGTGCGCCACGGAGGACGCGATCGCGCCCCGCTTCAAGCCAAAGCCCCGCACAAACGCGATCGCCGGTGGAGCGTCGCTGTCGTAGCGATTCACGACGACAATCTTGCAGACACCCTGTCCGGGATCCGCGGCAAGCGCTCCGTCCGTTTCGGGCAGCTCCGCCACGCCCTCGCCGGTGATCAATTCGCCATCCTTTGCCTCAATAACCCTTACCCGTCGCGTTCCGGATGAAACGCCAGGCCTCAGCATCTCCTCGCTCACACGACGATCGCAAAAGCGGTTGGGCGCATCCGCCACCGCGGAGAACGGAAGCAGTGATATCCCGTCGCGCGCGACGCACTCCCCGTCGATCCAGGTTTCGATCACGCTAAACTCCACGAGATCCTGCACGATCGCGAAATCCGCCGCATCGCCTTCGCGCAGCAGTCCCACCGGCAGCCGGTAGTGCTCCACCGGGTGCAGGGAAGCACACCGCAACACGTCGAAAAGATCCGCTCCGCCAGCCACCGCCCGCGCAACGATCCGGTCGATGTGCCCCTTCGCAAGGGCGTTCGGATGCGTGTCGTCGCAGCACAGCATGCACCGGTCGGGGTGCGATTTCAGCAGCGGTTCGAGCGCGGCGAAATTCCGGGCCGCCGAACCCTCGCGAATCGAGATCCACATTCCCGCGACGATCTTGTCGAGCGCCTCCTCGAGCGTGAAGCACTCGTGGTCCGTCTCGATGCCTGTCGCGGCATATTTCGCCGCATCCGCGCCACGCAACCCCGGCGCATGACCGTCCACGGGTTTCCCCACCGCCTTCGCCGCCGCGATCTTTGCAAGCATGTCCGCGTCGCCCGCAAGGACCCCCGGCCAGTTCATCACCTCGCTGAGGTATCCGATGTCGTCCCGCGCCAGCAGCGCCCGCACTGCGTAGAGATCCAGTTCCCCGCCGGCCGTCTCGAACGTCGTCGCCGGGACGCAGGGGGAAGCGCCAAAGCAAAACTTGAACGGCGTGCGTGCCGCGTCCTGCAGCATGAACTCGACGCCCGCCACGCCCAGCACATTGGCGATTTCGTGCGGATCACTCACGGTTGCGACCGTGCCGTGCCGCACCGCCAGTCGCGCAAATTCCGCAGGCGGCAGCATCGAGCTCTCCACGTGCACATGAGCATCGACGAATCCCGGAATCAGAAACCGCTGCGGCGCGTCGGGATTCCGCCGGATCTCCGAAATCCGGCCGTCCACAATGACGACGTCCGCTCCGAAGATCTCGCGATGATGAATATCTACAAGTTGTCCACTGACGACGTGCCCGCTCATTTCAATCGTTGCCGCACTGCATGGAATATCGCCTCGCACGTCGCGGGGGAAGCGAGTTCCACCAAGCCACCCGGAGGTCCGAACGCAGCGATCGCATCACGGATCGCCTCGCGCACGGAGATCGCGAGCATCAGCGGCGGCTCGCCCACCGCCTTGCTTCCGTGAATGGTCCCCGCCTGCGCAGCACGCGGCAGCATTCGCACACGGAAATCCGCCGGCGCGTCGCTGAACGCGGGGATTTGATACGTGCTCGCGCTGTGAGTCAAAAGCCGGCCTTCATCACTCCACAGCAATTCCTCGCGCGTCAGCCAGCCCATGCCCTGAACGAAGCCACCCTCGATCTGGCCTCGATCGACGCCCGGATTCAGCGACTCGCCGACATCGTGCAGGATGTCGACGCGCCGCACGCGATGCATTCCGGTCCAGCCGTCCACTTCGACCTCGGTCACCGCCGCGCCGCAGGCAAAGTAGTAGAAGGGTCTGCCGCTTCCCGTTGCGCGGTCCCAGTGAATCTCCGGCGTGCGGTAAAATCCCGTCGCCGAAAGCGACACGCGCTCCATGTGCGCCTTTCCGCAGAGTTCGGCAAACGTGACAGTCCGGGACGGATCGGAATCGAACCACACGCGCCCATCCTTCAGGATCATCGACGCCTCCACCGGTGCACCGAGCATCGCCGCGGCCACTGGCTTGAGGCGTTTGCGCAACACACGGCACGCGTCGGCCACGGCCGCACCGTTGAGGTCCGCGCCACTCGACGCGGCGGTTGCCGAGGTATTCGGCACCTTGTCCGTTCGCGTGGACATCAGGCGGATTCGTTGGGCTGGCAGTCCGAGTTCACGCATGACAATGCCGAGAATCTTTGTGTGAAGCCCCTGCCCCATTTCGGTGCCCCCGTGATTCACCTGCACCGACCCGTCGGCATAGGCGAGCAACAGCGCCCCCGCCTGATTGTAGGGCGTGAACGTGAACGAAATTCCAAACTTCACCGGTGTCACCGCGATGCCTCGCTTGACCATGCGATTCGTGGTATTCCACCGCGCGATCTCTTCACGTCTTCTCGCGAAGTCGGCATCGCTCAGAACCCCCGTCCACAAATCGCGAATCCGATTGTCTCCGATGTCCTGCCCGTAATGCGTGCGGTTTGTCTCACCATCGCCGCGATAGAGATTGCGCTCTCTCACCGTCTCGGGCGGTAGGTTCAAGGTCCGCGCGATTCGATCCAGGATCTCCTCGATCACGAGCATTCCCTGCGGCCCGCCGAATCCTCGAAACGCCGTGTTCGAAACGAGATGGGTCTTCGCCACGCGTCCGGAGAAATCCACGGCCGGGATGTAGTAGGCGTTGTCGAGATGGAAGAGCGCACGGTCCGTGATCGGCATCGACAGATCGAGCGACCAGCCGCCGTTGGAAATCAAATCCACCTTCGCCGCGAGAAGGTGCCCGGAGTCGTCGAATCCCACCTCGAACTTCGCGAGAAACGGATGCCGCTTGCCCGAGAGCTGCATGTCGAGGTCGCGGTCGAGTTGCACGCGCGCCGCCCGACCGGTCTTCCACGCCGCCAGAGCGGCCAGCGCAGCCCAGGTGTTGCCCTGCGTTTCCTTGCCGCCGAACCCCCCACCCATTCGTGGCGCCTCGACGACCACCTCGTTTCGCTGCAATCCAAGAACCCTCGCGACGATGATCTGGATCTCCGTCGGATGCTGCGTGGAGCTGCTCACAAACACGCCGCCATCCGGCAGCACGTCCGCCCAGGCCGCATGCGTCTCAAGGTAGAAATGCTCCTGACCTCCAAGTTGGAAGGTTCCCGTCAACCGCCGTGGCGACGATTCCAGTGCCCCCGTCGCGTCACCGCGCCGGATAAAATTCGGTTCGGTGTGAAAACTGCCCGTCGCGATCGCGTCCTCGATCGTGAGAACCGCCGGCAGGGGTTCGTAGGTCACAATGACCTTCGCCGCTGCCGCGCGCGCGTGTTCGACGGAATCGGCCACGACGACCGCAACAATGTGGCCGTGGAACAGCACCTCGTCCGAGGCGAGCAGAATTTCATCCGGTCGAGAGCATCCGACATCATTGATTCCCGGCACATCCGCTGCCGTAAGCACGCACGAGACGCCGGGCATTGCCACCGCATCCGCGATATCGATCGACAGCACCTTCGCATGCGCATGCGGTGAGCACACCGGCCACATCGTCTGCATTCCACCGCGGCGCAACGCCTCGTCCTCGACGTATTGCGCGCGTCCGGTGACGTGCCCCTCCGCACTTTCGTGAGATCGCACGCGACTGACATCGTCCCCGCTCCAAAGCTCGCCGGGCTCGAAATGCACAGGCTCGTCCTGCGCCTCGCTTCGCCCGCCGAAAACGAATTTCCGCCATAGTGCGACCGCAAGCCCGCGCCGGTATTCCGCCGAGCCACGAGCATCCGTGATGGGATGCAATGCACGCCCAATCGCCGCTGCCACGTCCTCCTCGGCGTCGCCGGGGCGGCGTCCGACGAGCACGGAGGCCGCATCCTCGAGCAGGATCGGCGTTGCCGCCACGCCTCCGAATGCCAGGCGCGCCTTCGTGACGATGCCAGTGGAGTCGACCTCCATGAAGAACGCCGCCGCGACAATGCTGATGTCCATTTCCCGACGCTTCGAGACCTTGAAAAATTCGCAGCGTGCATCGGCGGAATCGGGAATCCTCACGCACTTCACGATCTCGTCCGCACCAAGCGCCGTGGTGCGATAGCCGGTGAAGAAATCCTTCAGCGCGAGCGTCCGTTCGCCAGCCGGGGAGACGAGCACAATGTCCGCTCCGAGCGCGAGTAGCAGCGGCGCGCTGTCGCCGATCGGCGAGGCGGTGACAAGATTCCCGCCCAGCGTCGCGCGGTTGCGAATCTGCCGCGAGGCAAACACACCCAGCATCCGGTCGAACACCGGAATCGCACCGCCGAGCGCCTCCTTGACCTGCGTAAGCGTGGCGGTGGCGCCGATCCTCCATCCGGACGCCTCGCGCGCGCAGTCGCGGAGTTCCTCGATTCCTTCGAGCGAAATCAGCGTCGGAAATCGCCGGAACTTCTTGGTCACCTCGACGCCGAGTTCCGTGGCTCCGGCGACGAGGACCGCCTCCGGATGCGTGGCACGAAGTTCGAACAACCCCTCCAGCGTGTGGGGCCGGAAAAAATTTCCCCCGTCATGGGTGTAGTCCGCCGGCGTCAGTCCGCTCCATTGCGGACGGAAACCGTCGTCCAAGGTCGAGGCAAACAGCTCGCGTGCCGCGTCCCGAATCGGCCGGTATCCGGTGCACCGGCAGAGGTTGCCGCAAAGCTGATCCGCGATCTTCGCCGGATCGCACATATCGGTCCGATGACATCCCTCGAACAGCGACATGACGAAACCCGGCGTGCAATAGCCGCATTGCGAACCGAGGTGCTTCACCATGCACGCCTGCGCCGGATGCAGGTTCCCGTCCCGCGCAAGTCCGTCGATGGTCACGATTTCCCGTCCCGCAAAACTCGCGACCGGCGCGATGCAACTGTTGATCGCGCGGTAGGTCGGACGCCCCGCCGCGTCGCGATCGACCAGCGCCACCGTGCAGGCGCCGCAGTCGCCTTCCGCGCAGCCCTGCTTGCTTCCCGTGAGTCCGCTGTTGCGGAGCCAGTCGAGCAACGGAGTCTCGGGGCGGACACCACGGACCACCCGCACGTGTCCGTTCACCGCGACCTCGAACGCCTCGGAACAACGGGGGGACGGCGTGGCGGGCATACGGGCAAAGCTACACGGAGAAGCAGCCCGAATGCCAGCTGACCGGCGGTCGGGCCGATCCTGCCCTCCGCCGGAAAGGGAAACGGCGCGGATCGATCCGCGCCGTTTTAGAAACCTCTCAATTCAGACCCGTGACCCCCTGCCCGAGCAGCGAGGCAAAGATCTGATCCCGCTTGCGACGCGCCTCGTCCGCCTTGCGGGTGCTCAACGAGCGCCGGACGCGCTGTTTGGTGAAATCCGGCAGGTGGAGCGTGTAATGCAGCCACCAGGTGCCGTTGTTGTTCCAGAGATGATGATCCGGGTTGTCCGAGACGATTCGGATGCTAGGAGTGCCCATTTTGATGCGTTTGTCGGTGTTTATTCGATTTACGCATCGAAGAGAGGATGCCGCCCTCGCGGCATCACTGGAGACTGCAGTTCGGTCGGGCTTGCGCCGTTCCCGCACATCGGTTCGGAAGAACCAGGCACCTCGACGTCTCCCCGTCAGGTTGCCGGACCCGCGTTTCCACAGGCCGCTCTTGATGCTGGCGAAAGAATAACGATTTCCTTTGGCAACGCACGCAGTTTTTGTGTCATACCCGGGAGGCAGGGCTGTAAATTCGCGGTTTTTTTGGGGGAACCGGCGGAACCTCCCGCGCCGAACCTTTCAGCAGAAGAGCCCATGCGACATTTTCGTCAATCGATCGATCCCAGCAGGCCGGCCGCGTCGTCGAGACAGCCCGGCATCGCGGGGCGCTGGCGTGACGCGAACGGTTCGATTCTCGAACTGGAGATTGCCGGCTCGTCGTTGAACGGGCTCTACCATGTCGACTTTGAAAACTCCGGCGAACTCGACGCCTACGAGCTCACCGGCACCGCCTGCGGCGACTTCCTCGCATTCACCGTGGACCTTTCGCCTCACGGCGTGCTCGCCGCGTTTGTGGGGCAGGCATTCCCTGCGGGCATGCCTCCGGAGGGACTCCACCTCGTCTGGTTGCTGACGGAGAAGGCGGATGGCCCTGATCAAGCTGGAGCCATTCTCTCGGGCGAGGCGGATTTTCGCCGCACGGACGATCAGTAAGCGCGTGTTCGGTTTTCGAAATCGCCACTTGATGATCTTGTCCTCCGCTTCAGGCGGAGTAACGTAGGGCCGTTCGCCCGTTCTCGGAGTTCATTCAGCCAATCCCATGCCAGCAACCGATTCCCCGACCGCACCGAAACGCCGAGTCCTTATCGTGGACGACCACCCTGTGTTCCGTCACGGGGTTTCCGCCATGATCAACGCCGAGCCCGATCTCATGGTTTGCGGCGAGGCGGGAACGGCGCCCACCGCTCTGGACGCGATGCGCAAGCTTTCACCGGATGTGGTGATTATTGATATTTCCCTCCCCGGATCGAACGGCATCGAATTGCTCAAGGCCATGAAGGCCGAGGCTCCGAAGCTCCCGATGCTGGTCGTGTCGATGCACGACGAGTCGCTGTATGCCCTGCGGGCGCTTCGCGCCGGCGCACTCGGCTATGTGATGAAGGCCGAGGCTTTGGACTCGATTCTTACGGCGCTCCGCAAGGTGCTGCAGGGCGACGCCTACCTGAGTCCGAAATTCAGCGAACGTCTTGTGTTCAAGGCCATCCGCTCCCTCGACGAGGGAATGGGATCGCCGGTGGACAAACTTTCCGACCGCGAACTCGAGGTCCTCACACTCACCGGCCGGGGATTCGGCACCCAGGATATCGCGAACGAATTGAACCTGAGTGTAAAGACCATCGAAACTCACCGCGCCCACATCAAGGAGAAGCTTGGCTTCGGTGACTCGAAGGAGATGGTGCGTTTCGCCATCGAGTGGGTCGCCCAGCAGACTCCCTGACGGGGCGCGGGAAAGCGGCTACCAGATTTTCTCCCGCGAGGCTCCGATGGCGTGGGAGAGCTTTTTCAGTCCCAGCTCGATGCGCGTCTTCACGGTGCCAAGCGGCGTGCGGGTGATGGAAGCAATCTCCCGCTGGCTCCGACCTTCCAGGTAAGCCATGCAAATAACCTCGCGCTGTTTGTCGGGCAGCAGATCGAGCTGCCGGTCGATCAAAGCGCGCACATCGTCCTGCTGCGCCTCGGTCTCCACGGGTCGCATATCGCTCAACTCGCTCTCGGGCTGCCGCGTCGCCACCTCGAACCGATCCGTGGCGCGCCGGTAGGCGCACGCCTGCCGCACCCGGTCGATCGCGCGCCGACGGGCGACCGTCGAAAGCCAGCTCAGCAACCTCCCTCGCTCCGGGGAGTAGTGACTCGCCCGTTCCCAGACCTGCAGCAGCACGTCCTGCAACACATCGTCCGCCTCGGCGTCATCCTGGATCACTTTCATGATCACTCCCTTCAGCACATGCCCGTATCGCAGATAGAGCTCCTCGAGCGCCCGGTCCTCCCGGCGCACGATCCGCTCGATCAAATCGAGGTCCTCGTTCTCGGGTAAAATCGTCAATGTTGCTTCCATGTTTCCTTTCGGTTGGTTTCCGGCAGTCTATGCGCTGGGTGGGACTTGAAAATCGGTGCACCTTCCGAACGGCTTATCGGTGGTTTCCCCCTCCGGCGGGGGGCATCTCCCTGAGGCCGGTTCGCCCGGGGCATTGCACTTCATGCGGCCGGGTGCTATGGCGGGAGCGAATCTGACGAAAGATCCTGCAGCCATGAGCGAACCATCCTCCTCCCTTCCCGCGGACGAAACTCTCGACGAAACCGAAGCCGCGGAAGCCGCCGGATCCCGGTCGGGCGCAACGGCACTTCTGGTCGGGGTGTCGCTCGGCATCCTCGCCGGCGTCGCTCTCGTGATTGCCCTGCGTCCACCCGCGCGCCGCGCCCGGATCGCGCAAACGCTTCATGACTCCGGCGAACGTCTCGCAGAGATTCTCGATTCCGCGGCCGGCGAAATTCGCAAGCCCCTCGAGCGGACGCGCGCGCTTGCCGCCGACGCCCGTGTGCAGGCCTCGAAGGCCATCAGCCGGATCGCCGCCCGCAAAAAGGGCTGCTGTTTCTGGTCCTGACGCGTCCGGCGTCGCTTAATCCGACGGAATTTCGTCTTTGTCCTGCGGCTCGCCCGACAACGATCCGTCGACAGGGGCCGTTGCCTCTTCGCTGCCGGGTCCCAGGATCTCCCGGCGAGCCGTCCCAAGGTCGTATTCGTTTATCGCCTCGCGCCCCGCAGCGCGTGCCAGTTCCATGGCGCGGGCTTCGATTTGCGCCTGTTGTGTTTCCGCGATTCCGCGTGCCTCGGGGTGTGTCTCTTGATCCATCTTGCTGCCTCCCGGAGGGATCGCTTTCCCTCCCGCCACCGGCCGCACGCCAGCTGCGTTCGTGCTTCAGAACCCAGGCTCACCGCGGATTGGAGATTCCCACAATTCTTCAAAATCTCCCGGTTGCACCCGCCGGATTCCTGCGCGACTTTGGCTCGCGTATCCACATCATGGGTTGGTTGGTGCGTCCCCGGTGGGGGGTCTCGCATTCCCCACCGGGCCTTTTTCGACAATTCCGGGAGGTCGTCCCGGCAGCGGGTGCCTGGAAAATCAGGCCAGTTTTTCGAGCAGCCTGCCGTGGATCCCGTCGAAGCCGCCGTTGCTGAACACCACGATCACATCCCCTTCGCGCGTGAGTGGCACGAGTTTTTGGACGATCTCGCCGGCCGTGGGCTCGTAGAACGCCGGCTTCCCGGTGGCTGCAATGTCAGCGATGACCTTTTCGGGCTTCAACCGCTCGTTTTCGGGGAGTTGCTCGAGCCGGGCAACCTGAGCCAGAAAAACACCGTCGGCATCCGCGAATGCAGCGGGCAGTGCGTCCTGAAACACCGCGCGACGCGTCGTATTGGACCGCGGCTCGAAAACCGCCCAGAGCCGGCTGCCGGCATAGCGCCGACGAAGCCCGGCCAGCGTCTCCTTGATCGCGGTCGGATGATGCCCAAAGTCGTCAATCACCGTGACCCCACGGACGACGCCGCGAACTTCCTGCCGGCGCTTGATGCCTGCAAACGTCTTCAACGCCTCGCGAATCGTGGCGGTCGGGATTCCATAGAAATGCGCGGCGGAGGCGGCCATCGCCGCATTGCGAATGTTGAAGTCGCCGGCCATCGGAATCTCGAAGGCCTCTCCAAACAGCTCGAACGTCGAACGATCCGCATGGTGCGAGACGTTGACGATGCGGTTTGCCGCGTTCTCGGAGAATCCGACTTCGAGAATCGGCGCGGGGCAGCCGCGGCCGACGTCGATGCAGTTCGGGTCGTCCGCGTTGAGCAGAACCATGCCTTCGCTCGGCACAATGTTCAGCAGCCGGCGGAAGCTCGTCTTGATGTCGTCGAGATCCCGGAAGATGTCGGCGTGATCAAACTCGATGTTGTTCACGATAACGAGTTCGGGGAGGTAGTGAACAAACTTCGAGCGCTTGTCGAAGAACGCGGTGTCGTATTCGTCGCCTTCGATCACGAAATACTTCGAATCCCGCAGGCAGCAGCCCTGGCCGAGATTCGCGGGAATGCCGCCGATCAGCCAGCCAGGCTCCCGGCCGGCGTGCTCAAAGATCCACGCCAGCATGGATGTGGTCGTGGTCTTTCCGTGCGTTCCGGTGACGACGAGATTGTGCCGGCCCGCGAGGAAGAACCGTTTGAGCGTCTCCGGAAGCGAGAGATAGGGCAGCTTGCGGTTCAGCACCGCCTCGACCGCGGGCTTTCCGCGCGTCATTGCGTTGCCGATGACGACACAGTCCGCACCGGCGGGAATGTCCTCCGGCGCGAAGCCTTTCGTGATCGTGACGCCACGCTCCTCAAGGAACGTGGACATGGGCGGGTAGACGTTGTCGTCCTGCCCGGTCACGATGAATCCGCGCTCGCGCATCGCGGCCGCGACGGCGCCCATCGCGGTTCCGCAGATGCCGAGGAAATGAACGTGTTTCACGAGGATCGAACCAGACAGGATTTTCTCAGGATTTTCCGAATCGACGGGATGGAGGGACGACCATTGCTGGAAATCCTCAAAATCCCGTCAATCCCGTTCCGTTCGCCTCAGTAAACGTCCTTCCGGTAGCGCTTCGACTTCTTGAGCGCGTCGATGTATTCGATCGCCTGCTCGGGCGTCTTGCCACCGGCCTTTTCGACGACCTGATGCAGCGCGGCGTCGACGTCCTTCGCCATGCGCGAGGCATCGCCGCAGATGTAGAAGATCGCGCCGTTCTCGAACCAGTCGTAGATCTGCTCCGCATTTTCGAGGATGCGATGCTGGACGTAGATCTTGTAGTCCTGATCCCGTGAAAACGCGGTATCCAGCCGGGTGAGAACGCCATCGGCCAGGTATTTCTCGAATTCGTCGCGATAAAAGAAATCCGTCGCCGAGCGTTGCTCGCCAAAGAAGAGCCAGTTTTTGCCGCTCGCGCCGGTCGCCGCGCGCTCCTGCAGCATCGCGCGGAAGGGTGCGATGCCCGTGCCGGGTCCGACCATGAGCATGTTCGTCGAGGGGTCCTCCGGCACGCGAAAGTGCTTCGCCGTGTGGTAGAACACCGGAATCCTGCCGTCGCCAACCCGCTCGGCGAGATACGTGGAGGCGACTCCTCCACGCTCGCGGTTGAACGACGTGTAGCGCACGACAGCTACAGTGAGGTGGACGTTTTCGCCGACGACCTTCCGCGACGACGCAATCGAGTAGAGGCGCGGCTGGAGCTTGCGCAGGCAGGCGACGAACTCGGGCGGCGTGAACTTCGCCGCGGTGAACTCGAGAAGCGGATCGAGCACGTCGCGACCCCAAAGGTATTCATCGAGCTGGGTCTTGAACGCCGGATCGGAGAAATCCTTCAGAAACGCGGCCGAGGAGTCCCGCTCCGCAATGGCCGCGAGGAGTTTCTTGTCGGGCGCGGTGATGACGTAGCTCTTCAAAAGCGCCTCACGAATCGGCATCTCGACCTTGTCGGCATTCGGGACGATCTCGTCGCCGCTGAATCCGAGAGTCTCGAGCAGTTTGTCGACCAGTGCGGGGTCATTGGTCGGGAACACGCCGAGCGAGTCGCCCACTTCGTAATCAAGCCCGGAACCCTCCAGGGAAATCTCAAAATGCCGCGTGTCCTTCTCCGAGCCCTCAAGCGTCAGCCTGCGGTTGACGGTGAGCGTGGCCGGAAACGGGTTTTTGCGGTTGTAAAGTCCTTCCGTTGACATGGCGGTCGAGTAAATGGGATGCGCCCGCGGGACGCAAGCGGCCATCACCGCGCCCCGCCGGATTTCTTCATCCCTCCGAAGAGCCTTCTGGTCAATTGCTCGGCGGTCACGAATCCAACCGAGCCTCCCCGCTCATTGGTCACCACCGCCACCGGGAGACGTGCGGCACGCAGTTTTCGCAGCGCCGACATCGCGGATTCCGACTCCGGAAGCATGACCACGCGGCGCACATAGGACTGCACCCGGCCGCTTCGGGCATCGTCGAAAAGCAGGTCCGCGATCCGGATCTGCCCCTGCACTTCTCCCGCGTCGTCCACGACAAGGTAACGGTCGCCCCCTTCGGACTTCGCCAGCAGATCCGCCACGGGCATTTCCGGCGGAATCTTCGCCTCGGGCCGGATCGGATCCATCAATGTCCGCACCCGCAGTGTGCGGAAGTCCACGGCGTGGCTGATCAGCTCGCACTCGTTCTCGGTGAGTTCCCCTTTCGCGGCGCTCTCCGCAACCATGCGCTTGAGGTCCTCGAACGAAACGATGCGTCCACTGACCTCTTCGCGGCCGGCACGGAAAAGGGGCCGCAGGATCCACGCTCCAAGTCCGACCACCGGGGCCAGCACCGCGCTGGCGGCGGACAGAATCCGCGCAAACACGACAAGCGTGCGGTATGGAAATCGCCGGAAAATCGCCTTCGGCAGAAATTCGAGGCCGAACACAAAGACGGGCAACGCGACCACGAGCGCGGCGACGGCCCCGGCAACGCCCAGCCATTCCGTGAACTGCGTGTAGAGAATCGTCACCGCCACGACATTCGCGGCGTTCGTCACCAGCACGACCGTGGTCACCAGCCGCTCCGTATGCCCGAGCAGCAGGTCCAGCTGCATCGCTGCCTCCTCCCCCTTGCGGGCGTAATGGCGCAGGCGCACGCGATTCACGGCGAGCACCCCGGACTCGATGCCCGAAAACATGAACGACAGGACCAGTGCCACAAGGAAAACGAACCAGATCATGCGCCACCCTCCTCCCCGTCGGACGCCGCCTCGATGAGGACCTCCTTGATGCGTTTGCGCGTCGCCCGGCGCACCGTGATCCGCCGGCCGTCCTGGACAAACGAATCACCCGGTCGCGGCATGCTGCCGAAATGTGCGACCACCAGCCCGCCGATCGTTTCGACGTCCGCCGCCTCCGGCGTCAGCGTGACGTGCTCGGCCAGATCATCCAGTCGCGCAACGCCGGCCACGAGCAAGCGCCCGCCGCCGAGCGGCTCGATGTAAAGTTCGTTGCGGGCATCGGGGCCTTCCTCGCCGAGCAGTTCCTCGACGATGTCGGAGAGCGTCACCAGCCCTTCAATTCCGCCGTATTCATCGAGCAGGATCGCGAAGTGCTGGCGGTGGTTCAAAAACGCCCGCAGCAGGTCGAGCGCATTCATCGTCTCGGGAACGAACGACGGCGGCTGCAACCGCTCGGTATAATGGGGGCGCCCGGGGTGCAGCAAAAACTCCGCCACATCGAGGATGCCGAGAATGTCGTCCGGAGTCTCGCCCCGCACCGGCACGCGACGGTAGCGCTTCCGCCGCAGAATCTGGGCGGCGTCCTCGTTGGAAAGGTCGTCCGGCAGCGTAAACAGATCCACCCGCGGCGTCATGCAATGCCGCGCCGACTCCTCGCCGAGCTTCATCACCTCGCGCAGCAGGCGTCCCTCGAATTCATCGAAGGTCCCCTCCGCCCTTCCGATCTCGACGAGCGTTTCGAGCTCTTCGTCGGTCAAATGCGGGAGCGGCGCCATCCTGGCCGGCGTGATGCGACCGACGAGCCGCTCGCTCCAGCGTCGCAGGACCGCACAGACCGGCTCCATCACGGGAATGAGCATTTTCACCAGCGGCAGACCGAGCCGCGTGGTGCGAATCGGCGCCGCGAGGGCCACCATCTTCGGAAGGAGGTCGCAAGTAACGACCACGACGGCGAACACGAAGCCGAGCACCGCCCAGACGGACCATTCCTCCGCCAGCCCCGCGTGCTGCGCGCCGAACAAGATGAGCACCAGCAGCGGCAGATTCGTCAGGGTATTGGCCAGAACGAGTGCGGAGCCCACCTCATCCGGCCGGGCAAGGAGGTCGTCGAGCAGGGCCGCCCTGCGGGCGTCCTTGACGCGCAGCTTGCGCCGCCGCTCCTGGTTCATCGAGAACATCGCCGTCTCGATGGCGGAAAGCGTCGCGGAGGCCGCTGCAAGACCTCCACTAAGAAGCGCGAGGGTGAGCATCTCCGCGCTCATGGGCGGACATCCACCGGTCGCCCGGCTGCAGGTTGAGGACGAAAAGAATTCTGCAAAGGCCGGAATTTAGCACATAGTCCGAAAGGCCACGGAATGAAAAAATTCGATCGCATGGAGGCCTTCGTCGCGTCGCTTCACACCGGCGAGACCCACGGCTTGCACCCCTGCTACGCGGGGTATTTCACCTGCTTCAACCGCGGCGAATACTACGAGGCGCACGATGTGCTCGAGCACCTCTGGCTGCAATGCGAGGACGCCAACGAGCCCTTCTACAAGGGGCTCATCCAGCTCGCCGGGGCCTTCGTGCACCTTCGCAAGCAGTTCCTCCGGCCGGATCACCCCAAGGACGGCCGCCGGCTCGCACCCGCGGCCCGGCTTTTCGATCTCGCCGCAGCCAATCTCGCGCCCTTCGCGCCCCGCCACATGGCGCTGGATGTGAATGCCGTCCTTCACCTCGCAAGGACGACCGCCGGAGCGATTCGCCAATCCGGATTTTCGCGCAATCCCTGGACGCCGGACGCCCTGCCGGAACTTTTCCCGAATTCCTTTGAATAAAAAACACGGAACTCCGTCGTGAATGCCGGGTTGATTCCTCTCGGAGTCGGGAAACACGATCTGGGAGCCCCCCTTCCACCGCCATGAAACGGAAACCCTCTGGATTTACACTGATCGAATTGCTCGTCACGGTTGCGATTATTGGAGTGCTCGTCGGGCTGATCTTCATGCTTGCTCCAGGGATGATCCTCAAAGGGAGGCAGGCTTCCTCCCTCAGCAACCAGCGACAGATCGGAATCGCCTTTCAAAGTTTCGCGAACGAGAACGATTTTCGCCTCCCGGGACGGGTGGAGAGCGGCGACAAGTGGCCCAAGCTCCTGCACTTCTATCTCGAGGATGTGAAGGTCTACGCGGATCCGGCGGACGAAACGAGCTTCGTCCGCACCGGGCGGGACCCGCTCGACAACGGGCGCAACAACACGAGCTATTTCATGAACGGCTTCAACGACGTCGGGGCCTTCGAAGATCCGGGGTTGCAGGTGCGCCTCAATCAAATCGAGCAACCGAGCCGGACCATTCTCCTCGCGCCCAACTCCGGGTCGCGGCACTACTACATGGACTTCGCCGAGGGGAATAATGAGAAGATTCTCAACAAGACCCTCTACGGAAAAGGCTCGACCTATCTCTTTGCCGACGGCTCCGCGCGCTTCATCGAGGCCTCCGATTACAGCGACGACCTCTGGCTCGTCTACAAGGAGGAGCGTTAAGACGCTTCCCCGAATCGCTCCCCGTCCAAACAGCTAGCGACTCTCCGCGCGCAGCATCTCCGCCAGCACGGCCACTCCATTCGAAATCGCCGCGGGCGATGCGAACTCGTCCGGGCGGTGACTCCAGCCATTGCGGCAGGGAATGAACACCATCACTGTCGGGCAGATGCGCGCGATGAACAGGGAATCGTGATAGGCGCGGCTGATCATGCGCCGCGAGGAAAGCCCCAGGTTGCCGGCAATCGCCTCCAAACGGGCCACCAGTTCCGGATCGCAGATCGCGGGAGGATCGGAATTGATGGTCTCGACCTCATAATCGATGCGGCGCCGGCCGCACACCCCGACGATCGCGGTGCGGATCGCCGCCTCTGCGCGGTCGCGGGCGGCGAGATCCGTATCGCGAAGATCAATCTCCAGCAGGGCGCGCGCAGGCACGCTGTTGATCGCATCGGGCTCGATCCGGAAGACACCCGTCGTGCCAACCGTGTCCGCGCTGCCGGAGGTCTTCGCCGCCTCCTCCACCGCGAGCGCGATTTCCGCGCCTGCGAGTCCGGCGTCCCGACGGTCGGGCATGAGCACCGCTCCGGCGTGCCCCCCCTCGCCGGTCAAACGCACCCGGAACGCTGCCGGCGCGGCGATCTTCTCCACGATTCCGATGTCGATCCCGTCCCGCTCGAGCAACGGTCCCTGCTCGATATGAAGCTCGAGGAATGCCGACCAATGCCCCGGATCAAGCCGCACGCCGGCAAGCGGCCCTTCGCAACCGGCGGCACCGCGCAACGACTCGATCGACGCGTCGTTTGCATCTCTGAGAGCGGCCGCACGCTCTGCATCGAGTGCTCCGGAAAGCATCCGGCTTCCCAGGCAGCCAAGCCCGAACCGCGTGGGTTCCTCCGCCGTGAACATGACGATCTCGATCGACCGCCGCGGCTGGAATCCGCTCTCCTGCAGCGTCCGCACCGCCTCGAGTGCTCCCAGCACTCCGACAACGCCATCGAATTTCCCGGCATTCGGAATCGCGTCCGTATGGGAACCGGTTGCAACGGCGGGCTGGTCCGGGTCCGTCCCCTCCCAACGCGCGAACAGATTCCCGACGGCATCCTGCCGCACCGAAAGTCCCGCCGCTTCGAATTTCTCCCGCAACCACGCGCGGGCAGCAAGGTCCTCGGGGGAAAACAGCACGCGCGTCACCGCCGGCGCGGGATGCGAGGAAAATCCCGCCAGTTCGTTGATCTCCGCCTCCAGCCGCGCGGAATTCATTCCATCGGAGAGCGGTTGATATCCTTGTAGTAGAGATAGCTCGCGGGTTCCTTCCCCATCGCAACGAACCACTGGGGGCAGTAGGGCGCCATCCAGATGGCATCCCCCCGGGCGACCGGATACCACGAATCCTCCAGCCGATAAACGCCCTCTCCGGAAAGCATGATCAATCCGTGCTCCATGATGTGCGTCTCGACAAACGGAAGTCGCGCCCCGGGCTGATACGTGAAAAGATTCACCGCCATGTCGAACGACGGGGTGTCCGGAAGCAGCGTCTTCAATCGCGCGTCCGGATCGCCGAGGAACGGCACACCCTCGACATCGGCGGTGTCTCCGATCACGGGCGCGGGTCCCGGAACATCCTCGAACTCCTCGTAATACTTCCGGAAGACCGTCAGTTTCGTTCCCGCCTGCGGGCGCAGAACTTCCAGCTGCGTGCCGGCCGGCGCGAAAACATAGCCTCCCGCAGCAAGGTCGCCTTCGTGCCCGTCCACGGAAACCGAGCAGGCACCCTCCATGACAAACACGAACGTCTCGACATCCTCCGAGCTGAACTCCGCATGACCATCCGCCTCGAAGGTGACGAGGAGTTGCGTGAGGTTCGCCCCCATTGCCGGGGAGATCAGCACGTTGGTCACTGCGCCGGAAATTCCAGGCAGCACGCTCGGCACATGACCATCCGGCGCGATCAACGCATGCCGGTTTCCCATCCTCGTCCGTGTTTCGCCCAATGCCATCATCGTCGTGATAAAAACCGTCCGCCCGCGGGTTGCAAGCCGAGTTCCCGTCCGCGCGAAAAACTTCGGACAACCCGGGAGCGGATCGCCCGGCCGATGTAGGGCGATGTTCGGTGCCGGTAGAGCAATTCGTCGGCTGTTATCGTGCGGGGCGGATCGGTGGCGACAAGCACAAGATCCGCGTCGAAGCCCGGAGCAATCCGCCCCTTCCACCGGTCGAGTCCGAAACGCCGGGCCGGCCTTTCGGATACCGCCGCCCAAACGTCCCCGAGCCGCTCCGGAGCATGCTCCAGCACGGCATCCAGCAGCAGGAGAAATCCATGCTGGCATCCCATGATTCCGCCCCACATGCGGAAAAAATCATCCCCGGTCTTCATGTCCGGCGGCGCGGGGGAATGGTCCGATCCCACGCAATCGAACCTGCCATCGAGCAGCATGCGCCAGAGCTCCGCGCGGGTTTCCTCACTTCGCAACGGAGGTGCGCATTTTGCGAGCGCGCCGTGCTCGTGCATCGCCGCGTCCGAAAGCAGCACATGGTGCGGACACACTTCACACGTCACATCGGCGCCCGCTGCCCGTGCGGCGTGAATCCGATCGACCGCCTCCGGCGCGCTCACATGCACCACATGCAGCGCACACCCGGTTTCACCCGCCAGCTCGAGCGCCACCCTCACCGCCTCGACCTCCGACTCCAGCGGCCGCGAGTCCGTCCATGCGCTCGCAGTCTTTCGTCCGGCCGCACGAATGGCTGCGGTCCGTTCGGCAATCATCGCAGAGTCCTCCGCGTGCACAGCGACCGGGAGTCGAAGACGTGCGGCGACCGCCATTCCCGCGCGCAGACTCTTGGGATCGATCCCCGGAAAATCCTCCGTGCCGCTGTCGACCATGAACGCCTTGAATCCCACCACCCCGCATTCCGCGAGTTCTTCGAGCTTGTCGATGTTGCCGGGAATCAATCCCCCCCAGAGCGCGAAATCGAGCCGCGAAGACGCCTCACCGGCGGCGCGCTTCGCCTCGAAGGATTCGCGATCGATCGTCGGCGGCGCCGCATTCAGCGGCATGTCGACGAAACTCGTCCCTCCACCCGCGGCAAGCGCCGCGGATCCGGTTTCAAATCCCTCCCAATGCGTGCGCCCCGGTTCGTTGAAATGCACGTGGGCATCCACGACCCCCGGCAGCACCAGCATCCCTGTGGCATCGATGCCATCATCCCCGGCCAGCGACGCCCCGATCTCGACGATGGATTCCTCCTCGATGTGCAGGTCCCTGGTGACAAGATCACCTTCTGTCCAAATTCTCCCGTTCCGGATGATCATCGCAGACGGGGATAGCAGGAAGCGACCCAACCAACCGCACTAAGCCGCGACGATCGTCCGGAACCCACCGTAGGCCATCTTCGCAATGTCGAAGGGCATGTTCGCGCCGTCGCACATCTCATTCATGCGCGGATCGGCCATCACCTTCGCGTTCACTTCATCGCGGTGCTCGCGCGATTCGAAGGCGATCCAGGAAAATACGACCGTCTCGTCCGGCCCCGCCCCCGTGAGTTTTGGAAACGGCAGCACGCTTGCGATCTCGAGGTCATCTCCGACGCACTCCCGATACTCAAGCGCGCCGTATTCCTTCCAAATCGCCGCCGCCTGCTCCGCGATCGCCCGATAGGCTTCGACTTTGTCCTTCGGCAGGACAATCACAAATCCATCCACGTAGTTCTTCATACTGTCTCGTTGATTGACGTTTTTCTCACCGCCCGGTCGCGGACTCACATACGGCCTTGATGTTCGCCAGCCCCTGCTCGAACTGCGAACCGACCATGCTGTCGCAGTCCATCACGAGCGAGATCGCCTTTCCGACGAAGTTGTTCTTCCCCGACATCGTCCACGTCACCTTCGTTCCATCCCCCTCCGGCACGAAAAGAAACTCCGTCTCGCTCCGTCCCTCGAAGGGCTTCAGAAACTCCTGCCGGATTCGCACCACCTCACCGGGCCGGCTCTCGACAATCGTCATCCGGCCTTCGCCAACCTCCTGGTTGCCCGCCCAGGCAAACTGTGCGCCTTCCCCGGCCGTGGGGCCGTCGAACGCGACCTTTGCCTGCGGATCGAGCTTCGCCCACGGAGACCACGCCTCCCATTTGTGAAAGTCATTCACCTGCTCAAACACGACGGCCGCCGGCGCTTGAATTGTCGTGGCTCGCGAGATCCGAAAATCCTCCGGCTGCAGCGCCACAACGCCGACCAGCACCAGCAGCACGATTCCGAGGCCGAGAAGAATCTTTTTGATCATCCTACTTTTTCCGTTTCGCGGTCATCGTCATCGCCGGCACCCATGTCTCGCCGTCTTCCGAAACACTGCTCGTGAACACCTTCGTGTCGGGATCAGGAAAGGTGATCTCGTCGCGAAATTGCAGATGCTTGCCGGTCATCGGGCAATCTCCCGCGGTTTCCAGGGTGAGCTTTCCGTTCTCCACCGTGCCCTCGTAGAGCCACAGCTTTCCCGTCATCGAATCGACCCACGTGCCGACATATTTCTTCTTCACCGGGTCGTAACCGAGCACGAACACGTGCGAGAATGGCATCCCCATTCCCTCGCCGCTTCCCTCGGTGACCGCCCAGAAATCGCCGAGCATTCTCGTCGATTCCTCGCCCGTCGACGTGGCCTTGCTGCCATCCGGAGCGAGACACTCGCCCTCGCAGGTCCATTCTCCGGCAAACTTTTTCAGCCACTCGTGCTCCTTGACCGGTTTCGGCATTTCCGGTGCCTGTGTGTTGTCCTGAGCCTGGAGCAATGCGGTGCCGAGCATCATGGCTGCGGCGAGAAGGGTGATTGTTTTCTTCATAGTTGAATGGGGTTGGGTGAATCAGTGGAAATTTCCGCAGCAGCCGTCGGAAGCCGGGGCGTCGTCGTATTGATCGTGCAGACGCACCCAGTTCATCGTGGACGTTTCGTTGCGCCCTTTCGGGACGAAATCGAGAAAGGCAAAGGCGCCGATCAGCCGCTCGCCTCCCCGCACAAAGGAGGAATACGTGTGGAAGATTTCGCCCGCCGCATTCTTCACAAACACGCTTTCCCCATGGAGTTCGTCCATCAGGTCGGTGGTGTGCTCGTAGTTGTAGTCGGCGCCGCGGGCGAGCTGCTCCGGAGTGAACGAGACTCCGAAATCGAAGTTGAAGCTGCTCCCGAACGAAGAGACCCAGCGGAACGTCCACCCCATGCGTTTCTTGAACGGTGCGATCTCCTCCCAGGGCGCCCGGGAAACCGCCGCAAACGACAGGTCCGCGTGTTCGAAATGCCGCCGCGCCGCATCCACGTGATCTGCAATGAACGAGCACCCCGGGCACCCTTCCTTCCATCCGGGCCCGAGCATGAAGTGATAGATGAAGAGCTGGCTGCGACCGTCGAACAGATCTGCGAGTGTCACCGCGCCATCGGGTCCTTGGAAGACATAGTCCTCCTCGACACGCACCCACGGCAGCGCACGCCGCTCCGCGCACAGCTGGTCGTGGAACCGGGTCAGTTCCTTCTCGCGCCGCAGCAGCGCCTTCCTCGATACGAGCCATTCCTCCCGGGAGACGACTTCGTGTTCGGTGTCCATTGCAGGGATCGCTTTCATCGTGAATCGGATCAGGTTCGCTTCTCGCGTGTTTGTCTTGTGACGAACGACGGGCGTTCGTCAGGACACCGGAGGTGAAAAAATTTTCGCCCCTGTCAGTCGTAGGAAGGCTTCGGCGTCCTCACATCGTTTGTCACGACTCCGAAAATCGAGCCATCCCCCGCAATCAGCGGGATCGAGTAGGTCGTCATCCACACATGGCCACCGGCGACGTCGAAGTAGGGGGCCGTCCAGCGCGCCTGCCTCCGGTCAACTGCTCCCCAATACCATTCCATGCGTGGGTAGTTGTAGTTTGGAAGCGCCAGTTCGGTCGCCACAAGTTCTCCACCGTGACGGTGGACATATAGCGCGGGAGGGGGCGTCTGACGGGCTGCGGGCGGACCGGGAGCAAACGCCGCGGCATAGATTGCAGGCCGCGCAGCCAGATATGCCCGAAGCATCGACTCGATCTCCACACGATTGGGTCTTCGCTGGGTTATCTCGATCGCGAGTTCGGGAAGATCCCGCTCGACCTGTGCCTTTGCCGCCGCCACCGCCGACGGGCTGAGATTCACGCGCGAGGAACACGCGCTGACGAAAACGAGCACCGCGACAACGAGGAGGAACGGTTTCATGGGATGGTTCCGGACAATAATCCCGTCGCAAAGGTGATGCACCTCCGGATTTTCCGCGGGCGTCGGATTCAGAATCCCATTGCCACGTGCACCGGGGACTTGGAACCCTTCCCGGCCATGACGGAATGGGTGATCGCGGCGTTCGTGTTCGTATATGCCGGGCTCATTCTTGGCGGCATCCCCGGCCTGCGAATCGACCGTGCAGGCATCGCCGTGCTTGGTGCGATTTTCCTCCTGGCGACGGAAGCGATCTCCGAACGCGACGCCCTTCTTTCCATCGATTTCCCGACGCTGGCCCTCCTTTTCGGACTGATGATCGTCGCCGCGCAGTTTCAACTCGGCGGTTTCTACGCAGCGGCCACGGAGCGGCTCGGCGCGATTCGCCACCGGCCCGCGGTCCTTCTCGCAATGGTCGTCACCTTCGCGGGCGGACTCAGCGCCCTGCTCAGCAACGACGTCGTCTGCGTCGCGATCGCGCCTCCGCTTCTCGCGCTTTGCGGCCGGCATCGGATGAATCCCGTCCCCTTCCTGCTTGCCCTCGCCTGCGCCGCGAATGTCGGCAGCGCCGCAACGCTCATCGGCAATCCCCAGAACATCCTCATCGCACAATCCCTCGATCTTTCCTTCGTCCGCTACCTCCTGGTCGCCATCGTTCCGACGGTGCTTGGACTCGCGGCCACCTGGGCCGTCCTCGCATGGACCTATCGAAACGACTGGGAAGGTCCGGAGCGGGCAACGACCGAGGAATCACCTCCCTTCAACCCGTGGCAGACCGCGAAGGGATTCGCGATTCTGGCGGCAATCGTCGTCGTATTCATCGGCGGATTCTGGCCTCGCGAACTCGTCGCACTCGCAGGCGGCGCGGTGCTCCTCGTCAGCCGGCGCTTTCACTCGCGCCGGATCCTCGGCATGGTCGACTGGCCGCTGCTGCTGCTTTTCATCAGTCTTTTCATCGTCAACGACGCGTTCGAGCGCACGGGCGGCTCCGCTGAAGCTGTGGCGGCTCTGACCGCTCGCGGACTCAATCCGGCGAACCCCGCCGTCCTGTTCGCAGGATCCGCGATCCTGAGCAACATCGTCTCCAACGTGCCCGCCGTGATGCTGCTGCTGCCTTTCGCGAAAACGCCGGAGTCGGGCATCGTAATGGCGATTGCCAGCACCCTCGCCGGCAACCTCCTCGTCGTCGGCAGCGTCGCAAACATCATCGTGATCGAGACCGGGCGCCGGGCGGGCGTTCCCATTTCCTTTCGGACCCATGCCCGGATCGGCATCCCGGTAACCCTCGCGACACTCGCCATCGCCGCCGCATGGCTCTGGCTCGTGCTTTGACGGCCGCAACCCTTTTCGTCGACCGGCATTTCGTCGCAGCGCATTGGTTTGACACCCGCCTTCACTCGACCACATTTTGCCCTCGCTTCTCCGCACCGGCGGATCCGTATCCACGTGAATATCCATCCCACTGCAGTCGTCGGTTCCAAGGTCATCCTCGGAAAAAATATCGAGATCGGTCCCTACGCGATCGTCGAAGATGGCGTTACGATCGGGGACGATTGCCGGATCCAGGCGCACGCCGTGCTGACGAATCGCGTGACGCTCGGCGCGCGGAATTTCGTCGGCTACGGAGCCGTCCTCGGCGCGGCCCCGCAGGATTTCGCCCACGACGACTCGATCCAGAGCGAGGTGATCATCGGCGACGGAAATACCATTCGTGAATACGTCACGATCCACCGCGGAACGAAGGAAGGCACTGCCACCCGCATCGGCGATGGCAACTACCTCATGGTCGGCGTCCACCTCGGCCACAACGTCTCCATCGGCAACCGCAACGTGATCGCGAACAACTGCCTGATTGCAGGCTACGTGGAATTTGGCGATGGCGTGGTCGCCGGCGGGGGCGCCGTGTTTCATCAATTCATCCGAATCGGATCGCTGTGCATGATCCGCGGCGGCACCGCGTGGGGAAAGGATCTCCCGCCCTACACCGTCGGCGGTCTGGTCAATACGGTCTGCGGACTCAACACCGTCGGCTTGCGGCGCAACGGCGTCGGCGCGGAGGGCCGTGCCAGCGTGAAGCGCGCCTACCAGCTCTTCTTCCGCAGCGGACTCAATGTCGCACAGGCTCTCGAGGAGGCGGCAAAAAATGAATGGCTGCCGGAGGCCGAGGAATTCATCGCGTTCATCGCGAAACGCTCGAAGCGCGGCCTCTGCCGTGCGCGGCAGGGTGTTCGCGATCCGGCTTCAGAAGGCGCCGCCGAGGTGTGACGCCTTGGGCGGCCTTCCATTCCGGGGCAACCCAGGGTTCCCAGTGCTACGACTTCGCCGCGTCGTAGAGGTCGGAAGCGGTCTTCCAGTTCACGACGTCCCACCAATCCTTGATGTAATCGGCGCGGACGTTCTTGTATTTGAGGTAATAGGCGTGCTCCCACACGTCGAGGCCGAGCACCGGTTTCCCCTTCGCCTCGGCGACATCCATGATCGGACTGTCCTGGTTCGGCGTGGTCGTGATCGCGAGTTCGCCATCCGGCGTCACGATAAGCCACGCCCATCCGCTGCCGAAGATCGCGCCGGCCTCCTTCGAGAATTGCTCCTTGAACGCGTCGAAACTGCCGAACTTTTTGTCGATGGCCTCCGCCAGCGCGCCCTCGGGCTTGCCCGTGGAATCCGGCGTCATCATCAGCCAGAACAGGCTGTGATTGTAGAATCCACCGCCGTTGTTGCGGATCGCGCGTCGCACCGACTCCGGCAGGCTCTTCGTGTCGGCCAGCAGTTCTTCGATCGACTTCGACTTCAACTCCGGTGCCTGCTCCAGCGCGGCATTCAGATTTTTCGTGTAAGCCGCGTAGTGCTTGTCGTGGTGCAGCTTCATCGTCGCCTCGTCGATGGACGGCTGCAGCGCATCGTAGGCATACGGAAGCGCCGCGGCGGCAAACACCCCGTCGGCACCCGGCTTCATCGGCTCGGCCGGCGAATCCGCAGCGAGAAGGGAACGACCGGAGGGAAGTGCTCCGACTGCCACGGCAGCGGCTCCAAGCGTGAGAAAACGTCGGCGGGAAAAATTGGATGAGTTCATGGTTGGGTGGAATTTCGTCGTAAAGAATCGTCGAACCAGACGCAGTGCGACAACCTCTAATCGCCATCGTCCGTCGCAGACCAAACGGACGTCACGACTTGAAATCCCGCCGCTCGAATGCAAACCACCCGAGCACGAGAAAGGTCGCATCGATTGCCAGCAGAACCGCGTAGTCCTCCGCGATCTGGCCCCACGGAATCCGCGGCTGAAACACGTTCACCCAGCTGGCCATGTGTGCCGAGAGGAACCATCCGCGGATCGATTCGAAATACGGGATGTTTTTTAGAATCGAGTCGATGAGCAGAATCGACAGCGTCAGGATCGTCGCGGCCGCCGGCTTCGCATTCAGGCAGGAGAAGAACAATCCCATCGCCGAGATCGTGAACAAACTTCCGATCAAAAACGGCTGCGCCAGCAGATACCGTCCAAGTCCCGGCCAGAAATCGTAGAGGGCAAAAACGCCTTCCAGCGGCGCGAATACGAACAGCCCGCCCGCTCCGCCCTGGATCAATCCAAGTCCGAGCGCCGTCACGCAGATGAACACCGCGAGCGTCGCCGTGTAGAGAAAGCTCGCCAGCGCCTTCTGCATGAGAATCCGCAGCCGGGACACCGGTCGCGACAGAATCATGCGCATCGTTCCATCCTCGACCTCCTTGCTCACGAGGTCACCCGCGACGAGCGAAAGATACAGCGCGCCGAGCAGCACCATCGTCCAGATCAGGATCATCAACGCGAGGGTCAACCCGGAGAGATATTGCGCCGCGTCGTAGCCCGTGCGCTCGAGAATTCGCGAGACGGAATGCTGCACGCGAGGCAGTCGCAACAGGCCGAGCAAAACGATCTCCACCAGCAGGAACGCGCCAAAGCCGATATACGTCCGCTTTCGCGCAAACAACTTCAGCAACTCCCCTCGCAGTTGAAGCAGGAACAAACTCACCGCCCGATCCTCCCGAGATAAAAATCCTCAAGCGAAATCCGAATGCGCTCCGCCGCATGCACCCGCACGCCGGAATGGACAAGATCGCGCACGACCTCGGAGACATCCGCGCCAGCTGGAAATTCCACAACTCCATCGTCTCCGGTCATCGCACCGTGCCTGCGCAGCACCCCGGCCGCCACAACCACATCATCCACTTCGAAGCGCATCCGCACCCGATCCGACTCCCGCCACGCCCCGGAAAACACGAGCTGTCCTTGGTTCAGGATCGCGACCCGGTCGCATAGCTGCTCGACCTCCGACAACAGATGCGAAGACAGCAGCACGGTGAGTCCGTGTTCTTCGCGGAGGCGCAGGATCAACTTTCGCATTTCCTCGATTCCCTCCGGATCCAGTCCCTCGCTCGGCTCGTCGAGCAGGATCAACTCCGGCCCCGGCAGCAGCGCCTGCGCCAGCGCCAGCCGCTGCCGCATTCCGTGGCTGTAAACCCGCACCGGATCGTGAATTCTTTTTCCCAGGCGCACCAGTTCCACAACCTCGCGCAGACGCGCTTCCGGCACAGGGCTCGTGTAGGCGGAAAAGATCCGCAGGTTCGTCCAACCGCTCAGATAGTCGTAAAACGCCGGCGTCTCGAAGATCGCCCCCACGCGGCGCAGCGCCAACTCTCGCGCCCGCTGCACCGACACGTCGCCGATCCACACCTCGCCCGCGTCGGGCCGCACCTGCCCGAGCAGAATTCCAAATGTCGTGCTCTTGCCCGCACCGTTGTGTCCGAGCAGCCCGAAGATCTCCCCGCGCTTCACCTCCAGCGTCAACGGCAGCAGCGCATCACGCCCCCGAAACTTCTTGGAGATTCCGTCGATTCGCAGCACGTCAATTTCCCGTCGTCAGCGTCAGACCTTTGCCGGCATGACCGTCCGCATAAAGAATGTTCACCTTCGTCCGATCGCCCGGATGCCACCCCTCCTTGTCGCTGATCACGGGAATCCGCGTGTGCGCCTCCTCGATTCCCAGGAAGTTCAAACTCGTCACCCGCTGCCCGTTCAACGTCACGTTCCAGTAGTAGCTTGTTCCCGTCTCCCGCGCATATCGGGAATCCGCCGGACAGGCAAATGCCGCCTCGCTGCCCACGTAGTCCAATAGCACGGTATCGATCGTGTCTCCGTCCGCAGTCCGGCTCGCGCGCCCGGCCTCAAGAACGGGCATCTGCTGATCGTGGTCCGCGAGGTAGGCGGTCAACCCTGCACCGATCTGACGCAGATTCGAAAGACATTTCGATGCCATTGCCCGCTCCCGCACGCCGTTCATCGCCGGAACGGCAACCGCAACCAGGAGCCCGACAATCGCCACCGCCGCCAGCAACTCCACCAGCGTGAACGCCGTCCGGACATTCCAGCGATCCGCCCCAGCCCGGCGTGTGGTCGCCATCAACGCCATTGCAACGACTGCTGGATCTGCTCGATCACCGGCGCGAAATCCAGTTTCACGTCCGCGTTTGCCTCCTCGTAGAACGCCGTCATCCCCTGCCCCACGATCTTCCGCATCATTTCCTCGTCCACCGGCGGCCGTTCGTCGTTCACCGAGCCATTCTCCGCGATGTTGTTCAGAGCGCGCTCCACGATCTCCTTCCGCTTCTCCGGCGTCATTTTGTTCAACGCCAGCATCACCTGCCGGAAGCCCTCCGGCAGCGTCAGGTCGAGAAACCGTCGCTGCTCCTCCTCCGTCATCGCCTCATAAAACCCCCGCATCTCCCGCGACCGCTGAAGCCGCTGCCGATCCTCGAAGTCCAGCCCGTTCAGCCGGTTCGCGACCGCCTCGATCACCTTCGCCCGGTCTCCGCTGCCCTCCAGCGGATGCTCCTGCACATACGCCACGATCTTCTCGGGAGTCGGCTCACTTTGCCGGACGAAAAAAATCACCCCGGCCGCGACCGCCCAGATCGCCACCATGATTGTCAACACTCGCCATGCCAGGGACATGCGCCACCATAAAACGGGTCGCCCATTTTTTGAAGGGCCGAAAAGTCCGCCGGCCTCTTCGATGACGCCCGGGGCCACGTTCAGACTTCCCAGCCCGGGGGATTCCCATATACTTCGCCCCACTCATGGCCGAATACATCACCTCCCACGAAGGACCCGTCACCATCCTCGAGATCCGCGGACGCATCGAGCCCGACAACTGGCAGGAGCTGAACGCCGAGTTCAAAAAGATCACCGACAAGGAATCCACCCGCCACCTTCTCGTCGACCTCTCCGGCCTCACCTACACCGCCAGCGCCGGCTTCCGCGAACTCTTCATGGTCGGCCGCGCTCTCTCCCGCAAAGGCGGTCACCTCGCCGTCTGCTGCCTGCAGGGCGAAGTCAAACGCGTCTTCGAACTCGCCGGATTTGCCACGGCCTACCCGATCTTCGACGACCGCGAGTCCGCGCTCGCGTCGTTCCCCATGAACTGATGCCGGCCGGCGGGCCGCGCCCGCCGGTTCCAACCATCGTCGACCGCTGCGGCACCGGCCACCGCGCGTCGATCCCGAGTTTTCCCGTCTCGAGCGTGCGGACCGGCTCGTTGCAAAATTACAAGCCGCCGCACTTTCACCTCGCAAACTCTCTGGTTTTTTTCTAATCCATAGCTGTGCGAAGCGGCTCCGACGGAACACTCCCCGCGTCCACGCGGCCTGGGCACCCGGCTGGTCCCGGGTGTTTCCACCGTCGACACCGGTTTGATCGCGGAGGTCTGTTCATCCTGGCTTCGACAGGAGTCGCATCGGTAGTCGCCATTGGTGCCATCCTGCTGCGTCGACAGCTGGCAGGTTTCCATGCCGCCTCCGAAGGTCCCCTTTTGGAAGGAGGTCACGCTTTCAGCATGAACTTCGACGCGCTGGCCTGGAGCATTGGAGCACTTCTGCTCGGGGTGGTGAGCTTCGTGATGTTCCTATTTTATGCCTTCGGGCGAATCGACCGCTCCATCACACCTTACCACTGGCTCGCCTCGTTATTTCTTCTCCCCTGGCTCTATCTCGTCGCCTCGGCGGTCATCGGGGTCGTCCATTCGAGGTTTACCTGACAACGTGCAGCAGCGAATCCCAGGACCGGCCTCGCGCCATCGGCAAATCCTGAAGACCATTTGGATTCTCCCGGTCGTAGTTCTCGCCAGTCTTTCCAGCTGCAAAACCCCTCAAACCGACGCGGCCCCTTTGCCGCAAAAAATGGAGATTTCCTGCGGGGGAATTCTCGGGGAGTCCTTCGCGGTCAAACTCGACGGGCGCCACGTCGAATATACCCGCTCCACGGCCTTCTTCGGGCCCGCCAGGATCCGTCCGACAGATGCTGCGTGGGCCGCGTTTTGGAAAGAAATGGGGGCCGTCGCATTGTGGGAATGGAAGCCGGACTACAGGCCTCCACCGAACATCATCATTGAAGATGGCACGCAGTGGCGCGTGTCGATCACCCACGCCGGACGATCGATCGATAGCCGGGGCAAGAATGCCTATCCCTCGGATGCAAATCCGAAAATCCCCGCTCTGGAAGGGGTCATTTCGACCGCTTCAAGCGTTTCAAGGCCGCCGTCGCGAGGCTTGTCGGTCGCGACTTTTATTAAACCTCCACACGGAGCCTTTGCGACCTGCGCCCATCCCAGTTCCCTCCCCGCCGAAGAATTTGATCAAGGTTCTCGAAGCTCAAATCAGACATCACAAACCCAAATGAAAATCCGCATATGAAAGCAACCATCGTTCAGTCGAATCAGTTGGAACGGGTGCCAGTTCGGGGTGAAGACGATCCATCCGTCAGATGGAATGGCGCCTTCGTCCTGTATGGTGGTGCAGGAACCACGCAGTCATCCACGATTGTGTATGAGATCGAGCCGGGCGACAGGCTGGGATGGCACACGGATGCCACCGAGGAGACGCAGTATGTAATCGCCGGCACGGGAGAACTTCATCTCGAGGATGGATCGGTTCACAAGGTGGAGGCGGGCAGTGTCTTCGTTCTCCCCACGCCGATGCGCCATGACCTCGTCAACACGGGAACCGGGACATTCCGGGCGGTTGCATTCTTCGCCGCGGCGATGTTCACCCAAACGTTCGACAACGTCATGCTCCCTCCCCGCACCCAGGTCCTGGGCACGCCGAATCGAAACGGCTAGCAGGCCCGGAATCTGCCTGCCTTTTCCAGGCGGACGCGTTCGTCAATTCAGGGCGCTGTCAGCAATCCGGCAGGGACTGCACCTCCCGGGGGGCGGTGTCGATTTCGGGAGGCGTTTCGATCTCGGTGTCTCCGGAAGCGGCTCCGAGACTCTTGAGCTGGCGGGCCTTGGACAGGACCATGCGTTCCATGCTGCCGACGGCGCTGTTGTAGGCCTGTATCGCGCTGCCGAGACCGCGCCCGACCCTGGCCATGTGTTCGGCGAATTTTTGGATGCGATCGTGCAATTCGCGACCGACTTCGCTGATGCGGCGCGCGTTCTCGCTCATGCGCTCCTGCTTCCACCCGTAGTGAACAGCCTGGAGGAGCGCGATCAATGTCATGGGTGATGCGGGAATCACCCGGCGTTCGACCGCCCACTCGATGATGCCGGGATCGTTCTCAACGGCGGCACTGAAGGCGGTCTCGAGCGGCATGAACATGACGACAATTTCCGGACTGTGCTCGAACTGCGCCCAATAGCTCTTGCTGGCGAGCTTGTCGATGTGGGTGCGCACCTGGCGTGCATGGTTCTTCAAGTGCGCCAGCTTCGCAGTTTCATCGGAGGCCTCCAGGGCGTTCAGATACGCCTCGAGCGCAACCTTCGAATCGACGACGACCGATTTTCCTCCGGGAAGGTGGACGATCATGTCCGGCCGCAGCCGTCCGGCATCGGACTCGACGCTCGTCTGCTCGGTGAAGTCGCAATGCTCGAGCATGCCGACGAGTTCCACGACGCGGCGAAGGGAAATCTCCCCCCAGCGGCCACGGGCGGACGGCGCGTGCAGCGCGCGCACGAGATTGGAGGTCTCCGACTGGAGACGGAGCTGGGACTCGGCAAGGGTGCCGAGTTGCTGGCGCAGACTCGCATACGCCTCCAGCCGCTCCTTCTCGATCCCGCGAACGGCCTCGCCAAACTTTTCGAGCTGCTCGCGCATCGGCCTCACCAGCGCATCGACGGCGTCCCGTTTGTGTTCGAAATCGCCGCGCGCGAGTTCGAGAAAGCGCTGGTTGTTTTCCTGGAGCGCAGCGAGGGAGAGTGCCTTGAATTCCTCCGCGAGTCTGGCCCGGGAGGCCTCGACCATCGCGAGCTTCTCCGCCGCGCCCGCCCGCTCGGCCTCCAGCTGCGCCGTCAAACGGGCGCATTCCGCACCGGCACGTGCAAGCCGCACACCGAGCCAGGCACTGACCGCGCCGAGCACGATCGCAACGACGAGAAGCAGGATCGATAGCGCGTCCATCGCGGCGAAGTTACACCCCGGCGCAAAAATCGAAAGCCTTCACGCGACGGTCCGATAGAGCTCAACGAGCTTCTCGAACTGCCGCCGCTGATCGAACTCGCGGATGGCGAGTTCGCGTTGGCGCGGGTCGGATTCGGCGGCCGTTTCGCGCCATTCCCGGATGGCCTTTTCGACATCCGTGGCCCCCGGCGCCGAGCCGGGAAGCCAGATCACGGAATCGAGTCCCATTTCGCGGACGGTGCGCAGCCCCGGAACGTCGGTCAGGATCAATCGCAATCCGCAGCTCAGCGCCTCGAGCATCGAGAGCGACAGGCCTTCGTAGTGGCTCGCCAAAATGAAGCCATCCGCTGCGCGAAGCAGATCCTGCGGAGCTTTCAGGTGATTGAATGCGCGAACCCGCTTCACAGCCGCAACCGGCAATGCCGCACGTCGCTCCTCCGCCCCCTCGCCTGCATGGGCAAAGCGGATGCCGCAGTCCGCGCTCAATACCCGGCCGAGCGCCGCGTAGAGCGGTTCGTAGTTCTTTTGCGGAGAATCGCGGCCCACGGTCACGAGAAGTTTTCCATCCACCGGAATTCCAAGTTTTTCCCGCAGCGCCACCTTCTCGTCCGGGCTGGCCGGCGAAAAAACATCGGTGTCGATGCCGTTGTTCACCACCACGAGACGGGAAGGATCGAGGTGAAGAACCTCCATGGCAAACGCCTTTTCATCCGGCGAGCAGCAGGCGGTGATGCCCACCCGTCCGAGCACCCGCTCAATGCCGTTGTAGAACATTTCCTTCACGCCGCCGGCCCGGGCGACGCCGTAGTAGGCATGCGGCGTGTAGATCACAGGAGGAAATCCTCCCGCCATGGCCAGCAGCCGGCAGAGGGCTCCCGCCTTCGAGCTGTGGCAGTGGACCACCTGCGGCCGGCGCCGGCGAACGAGCGAGCGGATCCTGGCCGCCGCGACAAAATCTCCGAATTCCGGCGCATTCGACACCTCCAGATCGACCGCCTCCCCCCCGTGGCGTTCCACCTCCTCCGCCAGGGCATCAGCCCCGCCCAATTGGCGGCGACTCGAATACGCAAGATCCACCTCGATCTCGGGGTGCTGGAAATGAAGCCAGCGCACAAGGTCGCACACGACGGCAAAGACGCCGTCCTTGCCCGGCTCGACCGCCATCAGGATGCGGTGCAGCGGCTTCATCGAAGCTCTTCGTAAATGGCGAGGTATTCACGTGCCGCGGTCTGCCACGAAAATCGCGCACTCCACTCGCGGGCCTCCTCGAGCCGGCGCGCCCGTTCGCCATCCGGCATTTCGAGCGCCATCCGGATTCCCCCGGCGATCGATTCCACAGACCGCGGATCGACGAGGATCGAATGCCCGCCCGCGATCTCCGGCAGGCAGGAGGCATTCGAGGTCAGCGTCAGGGTTCCGGCAGCCATTCCCTCAATCAATGGCAGTCCGAATCCCTCCTCCATGGACGGATAGCAGAAAAGCTTCGCACCTCGGTAGGCGTCGCCGAGCTCCCGCTCGGAGAGATAGCCGAGGATCCGAACGCCGGGTGTCGCGAGGAGGTCCGGCAATCGCGGATCGGAGGAAAATCCCGCCTGGGGTCGTCCCACGACATGAAGTTCCAGCGATGGGAAGCCGGGCTTGAGCAACCGGTAGGCTTCGATGAGGCGCGCGAGATTCTTGTGCGGTTGAAGGGAGCCTACGCAGAGGAGATACGGAGCAGGCACCGCCGGTGGGTCGGGGGAAAGTTCGAGAGGCTTCGCGCCATTGTAGACGCGCCGGAGACGTTCCGGCGGAATCCGGAGCGTGCGACGGGCATCCTCGAGGACATAGTCGGAGATCACGACCACGCGGTCGGCAAGGCGGAGGCCGGGAAGCGCCGTCACCCCGAAAACCGCGCGGATCTTCCACGAGAACCACTCCGGGTGATGGTAAAAGTTCAGATCGTGCAGCGTCACGACGCTCAGAAGGCCGTTCCGGAAGATGGGCGACGTCATTATCGGATGGTGCGCGATCGAGCATTTCCACCGGCGGCTCGCGAAAGGGAAAACGAATTGCTCCCAAAGTTGCGCCCGACCGCGCGACCAGTCTTGAAACGGCACCTCCACCAGGTTCGTTCCGGGGAGGTTCCGCCAGGCATCGACGCCCGTGAAACGCGGATCTGCAAAGGCAACGATTTCCACGCCGGGCCGATCAGCGCGAATGATGGCGTCGAACAGCGCGAAGGCGACGGTTTGCGTTCCCGTCGGCTGCCGCGTGCCGGAAAACCTGCCGTTAAGCGCGACTCGCAGCATACCGCCGTGGCTGATGGGAACGCGCATGTCGCGAAGTCCAGCGCGCGGGCAGATCGACAAAGAAAAGAATCATCGCGAACATTCCCAGCATCGACCACGTCGTGAAGGCGTCGCTGGTATTCGACAGCGGCAGGAGCATCTGGATGAGCATCACGATCTTCACGTTCCGGACAAGGCAGGGTTTTTCCGACATCCCCGCAAGATGCAGACATCGCAGCAGAAGGCCAAATGCCGCCCCAAGAAGCACACCCAGACCGACCACTCCCGCCCAGCCGAAATTCAGGAAGGACTCGCCGAAGAAGGTGATGCGAAGCCCGAAGTGGTGCTCCGGGTCCCATCCGACCATCCGGACTCCGGTAATGCCTAGATGCCACTCCTTTTTCTCCGGAAACAGTGCGCTGGGCATCATCGAAGTCAGCCCCCCCAGATACGTGCGCCCCATGAGCGGCTGCCCGTCCCAGTGGCTGAAAACCCACGCGCCGTCGCGCAGGTCGATGAGATTGTCCCCGAGAAACGCCTCCTTCAGGCTTTCCTCGACGATATTCTCTTTCACCGCGTCACCGGCCCGCAGCAGGCCCGTAAACCCACTCAACCCCGCAAAGAGCACGAGATAGCCGGCAAACGCCCCGGCGAGGACGACCCTCGGCACCCGGCGTTCCATGCTCAGGAGCGTGGCGGTGACCACGAGGGTGATCGCGAGGGGCAGTCGGTTTGACGTGAGAAGCTGAATGATGACGATCGCCGCAACGAGAAAACCGTCGAGGCCGATGGCACGAATGGGGCGCCGGGCAATTCCCACGATCAAGCCTCCCACGACAAAGGGCAGCAGGGCCGTGCCCAGGTGATAGAGCGCACGCAGGGCCGGGTGCTTCACGATTTCGAACCGTGCTGCCGTTGAGTCGGATTCCAGCAAGGGAATGCGCCCCGAGGCGGCCATCGGCAGTGCGATGATGGTCGCGGCCACGAGCCCGATCACCAGGAAAAACAACCGGAGGTTCCGATCCATCCGCCCCGGATCGGCCTGCAACGAGGGCAGTCGCACCCCGGCTGCGGTTGCGAGTCCGTAAGTCCCGCCCAGGGCGAGCAGCAACACGCAAAAGCCGACCGCGTTGAAAAGCAGCACCAGCGGGACCACCCGGAGCATGTCCCTGCCTTCCCACGCGATTTTGAAGGCCGTGGTTTCGATGAAAAAATACCCAACGAAGATCAGCGCGTTCTGCGCAAGCGAGAGGGAAACCAGGTCCATTCGACGCGACACCAGCACCCACAGCAGGGGAACCGCAAACAGCGTCAACGCCAGCATGGCTGCGACAATCGGCGGCCACCCCGACCCGCTCCACTCCTCCGGATCGGTCACGAAGGAAGTCCCGGAAAGTCCGAGCCAGCAGGAAACCGGCACGATCAAACCGAGCAAAATGAGGAAAATCGCCACCATCCCAACCGGCGGAAGCATGTGGATGGGCGCACCCGGCCGGTTGCGAGCGATTTGACGGGGATCAGTCACGCGAAAAGAGGAAGTTATTCATGATCTAGGACATGGAGAAGACCAATCCCTCTGTTCTTTCACCTTGCCTCCGTGTTCAAATCTGACCACTAGCAAAACATGTATCGAGGAAGAAAACACCGATTCGACTGGACGTTCTCGTTGAGCGTCGGTGATTTTCTTGCCGTCGCGCTGTCTTTTCCAGCGGCGTTTTTGTTGTGGTGGGAGTTCGCCCCGCGGGAAACGGCACCCTCGGCCGATCGAGTCACATTGCTTAACTGCATCTTTTTCGGGGCATTGATTCTGGGCTCTCTGCGCCATTTCGGCGCGTATCGCTGGAGCGCGTTCGTCCGCTTTCGCTCGCTAACCTACCTGCTTCCCGGAGCGGTTTCCGTGGCGACCGTCATTTTTATGGCGAGCCGATTCCTTGTCTCCGATCGCCTCGACATCCAATACCTGCCCTTCCTGGGCGTGCATTGCTTGATCTGCACCCTGCTGCTGGCCATCGGACGCGGCATCGTGCGACTGATCGATCTGAAGGTCGTCCATGGCGTGTCGATCGAACGCATCGCCGTGGTCGGCTGGAGCGAACGCATCGAGCGCGTTCTGAGGTCCCTGCAGGCCGAGATGCGGAACTTCCAGCAGGTCGTCGGCTTCTTCCATGCCGACGAGGAACGCCCGGAGGATTCTCCGGCATTCCAGGCCGGCCTCAAGCCGCTGGGCCCCATTTCGAAATTCGAGGAGGTCATCGAAAAGGAGGACATCACCCTGGTTCTGACCGAGCAGGGCCGGGTGCGCTGGAAGGAACTCCGCGACATCATCGCCATCTGTGCGGACGCCATGGTCAGCCTGCGGGTGATTCCCTCCGCGTTCGATGTCTGGGCCAACCGCCTGAGCGTCCGGGTGCTCGGCGGCATCCCGGTGATGGGAATCAACGACCTCCACCACGATCGATACATCAATCGCTTCCTGAAACGGGCTCTGGACATCGTCTGCGCCTCGTTCGGTCTCATCGTATCCGCCCCCATCATCGCGGTGCTCGCCATCCTGATCCGGCGCGAGTCGCCGGGGCCGATTTTCTACCGGCAGACCCGCCTCGGGCTGCACGACAAGCCATTCCAGATCATCAAACTTCGCTCGATGCGTGTCGACGCCGAGAAGGAAACGGGCGCCGTTTGGGCCGTGGGCGACGATCCGCGGCGACTGAAGATTGGCGCTTTCATGCGTTCCTGGAATCTCGACGAGTTGCCGCAATTCTGGAACGTGCTCAAGGGCGAGATGAGCATGGTCGGTCCGCGGCCGGAACGGCCGGAATTTGTGGAGGGATTCCGGGACACCGTCCGCTATTATAATTTGCGACATACTTGCAAACCTGGCGTGACCGGGTGGGCCGCCGTCCACGGACTGCGCGGCAACACCTCGCTGGAAGACCGGCTGGAATATGATCTTTATTATATCGAGAACTGGAGCCTGGCCCTCGACATCCGGATCATGCTGATGACGCTTGCTCCTCCAAAAAATGCGTATTAAGAACCGCACTGCCATTCCCACACGCGTGCCATCCAACAGACCACTGAAAGTCCTTGTCGTCGACGACCAGGGTCCCGTCGGGGAAATCATCAGTCGTGTCGCTTCGCAAAGCGGCTGGAAGGCCTATCACAGCACCTCCGTCGACCGCCTGGACGAGCGCATCACGCATGACGGGGTCGACGTCCTGATGCTTGACTACGCGATCGATGGCAATCCCTGGTCTCCGCACAACGGGATCAGCGTCCTGCGCGACCTGCGCGCGAAGGGTCTGAATCTGCCGGCAATCCTGTTCTCCGGCTGGACCAACCGCATCGATCCCAGGGAGGCGCAGGAACTCGGCGTCATCACCGTGCTCGAGAAGCCACTGTGCGTTCAGGATTTGCGCCGCAGCCTCGAGAACGCCGCGCGTGTGCTCCCGCCGGCCGCCGCCAGCCAGTCGGCATGAAACTGCTTATTGTCGATGATCAGCAGGAGGTGGGCGCGATCGTCGGTCGCATCGCCCATCAGGGCGGATGGGATTGCATTCACATGACGGAGTCGACCGGCATTGCCCGGGTCATCACCTCCGAGAACATCGATGCCCTCCTGCTCGATTACGTGATTGAAGGCACGCCCGATGCCGCCCGCAACGGCCTCACCATCGTGAGGGAACTTCGAGAAAAAGGACTCAATCTGCCGGTGGTGCTGTTCACGGGGTGGCCGGACCTCGTCGACATGAAGGAAGTCGAGCGTCTGGGCATTCTCTCCGTGCTCGCCAAACCGCTGAGCATCGTCGAACTGCGCAAAGCGTTGGGGGAAGCCCGCAGGAAGTGCGCGAATGAACCTCGCGCCTAGCCGCCTCGTCGCGGTCCTCGCCCTCGCAGCCGGAATCGTCTTCACCGCCCCGGCCGAGGAGGATCGAAATCGCGGCCTGTGGTTTGGCGACGACAACACGGAATCCCCCTCGCCGGAGGAACTCGTCCCGGCCACTCTCGAGCCCGGGCTTTCCCGCCTGCGCGCCATCCCCTCCCTCGAACACCGGGATGCCCCGGAGGAAAGCGGCTTCGTCCCTCTTTTCCGGCTCACCCGACCCTTTTACGACTCGGTGACGGCGATCGTCCCGCCACAATACCTTCCCCCGCCGGACCTGTCATCGTTTCGACCTTCAACAGTCTACATCCCATCGATCGGCGTGCGTCCGCGCATCTACCGCCCGGGGCTTTTCGAAATCTACCCGTGGTTCGGCATCGCCCAATCGTTCGACACCAACGTCAACCTCACCCCGACCAACGAAATCACCGACTTTTACGTCACTCCGCGCGCGGGGTTCGATTTTCACCTCGGAACCCCCGACTCGGCATGGATCGAGGGCTACGACTCCATCGTGGCGCTCCAGACTTCCTACGAGGCCTACGCCGATCTCTTCTACCTGAACCCCGACCTCAGCGCCTTCAATCAAAAGCTGGAGATCTCCTCGCGCATCGGCCGTTCCGGAGCAATCTGGCGGCCGATTTTCAGTTTTTCGGACATCACCGGCACCAATCTGCTGCTCGTGGATCTCGTCAACCGCACCCGGCGAATCCGCGTCTCGCCGGGACTCATTGCCCAATACAAATTCACCGAGCGCACCCGGCTCGAGCAAACGTTCGGCTATTTTTATTTCGGCCATACCGATCCGGCTTACATCAACTTCAACTACGCGCAGACCCGCCAGACGCTCAGTTACCGGGTGTTTCACGAAACCAGCGTTCTCCTCTACGGCGGTTATCGCTACACCTCCCCTGACCGGGGTCCCGCCGGGAGCGAGATTTTCGTGGGCACCGGCTGGCAGGGAAAACCGGATCCCCGGCTCTACACGGAACTCTTCATTGGCTACGGATCCATCGAACTCGACGGTCCCCCTCCAGGCGCGCGCAACATGGGCGGCCTGCGATTCAATGGCTACACCACCTTCGACTGGACGGAGCGCTTCCGCCCCACCTTCCGCTACGATCGCGACTACGTCTTCAACGAACTCGATGAAAACGACAACTACGTCTCCACGCTCCTGCAGGTGAAAGGAGAAATTTTCCTCGGCGAAAACTGGTATCTAACTCCATATTTTGGATTCGCCCTCAACGAGTTCCAGACCTCCGGCGACCTCACCTACCAGATCCGGCCGGAACTGGAGGTTGCCTATGCCTTTCCGGAACGATTTGAGGGAAACAGCTCCCGGATCTTTGTGAAGGTCGGTTACAGTCACTCCGAAAATATCAAGGGAAGCGGCCTCCCGATCAAAGGAACGCGCATTTCCTTTGGCGCTGCATGGAAATTTTAGAGATGAGAAGTTGCAAAAGTCGGGAGATGATTCTACGTAGCTCCGCTCAAATGTTCCGAACCTGTGCAATTTTCGCCACCCTCGCAATTCTGGCGGGTTGCGCATCGACGCAAAAGAAGGAGGTCCGGGATCCCACCGTTCCGGTAAACACCTACACGGTGCCCTTTACGCTGGCGGTGCTGGACCAGATTCACGTGACGTTGCCGGACGGCTACGTGGATGTGCTCACCGTGGATCAGGATGGCATGATCATCACTCCATCCGGACCGATCGAGGTGGCGGGCCTCACCGGAGAAGAGGCCAGGGCGAAGATTCGCAAGGCCTACCCGGGCGCCACGAAGATCGAAGTGCGGGAGTTTCGAGGCAATCGCGTTTCCGTCCTCGGCGAGGTGTTTCACCAGATTCACACCGATCTTGGAGAAAGTCCGATGCGCGTGATGGATGCGATTGCCGCGGCCAACGGGTTCACCCCTCTCGCCAACAAGCGCCGCGTCCGGCTCCTGCGGGAAAACGCCGGCACCGTCGAGGTCTATGAGCTCGACCTGCGCGATATGATGCGCGGGGAGGACCTTGTGCAGAACTTCCTTCTCCAGCCCGGCGACGTTATCACTGTTCCGAAGAATTTCCTGTGACCGCACCCACCGAACGCGTTGACGAGCTACGTTCCACGGCGCCGGCCCCTCCGATGGGATTCCCGGATCTTGCCCGGCTCGTCTTCGAGAATCTCCCGGTCCTGATCATCTTCCTGACTCTCGGAATCGGCCTCGGGCTTTTCATTCAATCCCGCACGCCCCGCGCCTACGAGGCGACGGCAAAATTTGTCATCGACAAACTGCCCTACACCGGCGGCAAGGAAACCGTCGATGCCGAGACGGAGCGCCAGCTCATCCAGACGATCATCCTGAGCATCCCAAGCCGCGACATGGCCCACGGCATCGAACAGCGGCTTGACCTCGGCACCGGGTCCAATCGCGTCGTGTTTCAGGAACTGGATCCACCTCTCAAACTCGCCGGCCGGATCCCGGAGGCAAACGTCCGCGTGGAAGCGATTCGCGACAGCCGCCTGGGCGAGATCGTCGCGGTCTCTCAGGATCCCGAGTTCGCCGCACAGGTCGCCAACGCCGTCCTCGACGAAATCCAGCTCTACAATGTGATCGGCGGAAAGCTCAACACCCTCCGCCAGAGCATGACAATCGCGCGCTCGCTGTCGGACAACCTGCTCAACGACTTTTCCCAGGTCTCCGCGCAGCGGATCAAGCTCGAGCGCGAAAATGCCGAACTCGACAAGCATATCGAACAGGGTCTTCCGATCGAGTCGTTCCCGAGTTTCGCCAATGATCCCACGCTGAACAACCTCAAGACGCAGCTCATGCTCGTGCAGTCCGAATACGACAGCATCGCCGCCACCGCCAGTCGTGGGGTCCGACTTTCGGGCAAGCGGTCGGAGGTCGAAGGGCTGGTCTCCCAGCTCCAGGACCATGTCCGGCAGCTCGTCGTCGCCCTGCGATCGGAGCTCGAGATTGCCCGGACCCAGGAGGAGGACCTGCGCGACAATCTGCGCGAGGAATCGGCCCGCATCGACCGGATGGGCGAGCAGGTCGCCGCGCTGACCCAGAGCTACGCCGATCCGGCAAAAATGAAGGAACTCGCGCAGGCAGACGATATTGATTCCACCGGCCCGGCGAGCATCATCGTCACCATCGACCGCGCCACTCCGCAGATGAAGCCCGTGCGTCCGAAGCTCTGGCTGAATCTGCTCCTGGGGACGATTTTCGGACTCGCGCTCTCCGGCGCGGTCATCGGCGGCCGGCTGTTCTTCGACACCCGGGTCAAGTCCGCCGCGCAGCTCGAAAGCCGCGCGCACGTGCCGGTGCTCACCCTGCTGCCCCGCTATACGCCGCTCTTCAAGGGCACCAGGAGTCGCAACATCTTCGACCATCCCGGATACCCGATCGGACTCGGCTTTCTCCGGAGCGAACTCCTTCGTTCGGGCTCGCGAAATTCGAGGAACCGGATCGTCGGTTTCACCTCCGTGCAGCAGCACGGCAACTACCAGTCCGACCTCATCGCGAACATCGCGATCCTCCTTGCCCAGGCGGAAAAGCGGACCCTCGTCATCGACCTCCATCTGAACGCACCCCGGCAGGCGAAAAAGCTCGGCATCCATCCGAAGATCGGCCTCACGGAGTGGCTGGCGTCCGAGGACGCCTCCCCCGACGACTACATTTCCTACTCGGCGATCCGCGAACTGGCCGTCCTCAGCCCGGTCACCAAACACCGGGACATCGACGACCTCCTCTCGAGGAAACCCCTGCTCGAGGCGATGCCCGCGTTGCTCGAAAAATGGGATTTCATCCTCGTCGACTCTCCGCCGATCCTCGCCGACTGGTCCATGCTGCTGACGCTTCCGCAAGGGAGTCCGGTAATTCTCACCGGCCGGTATCGGCGTGCCACGATCGAGGAATTCCTCGCCTGCTCCGAGCGGGTGACCAACGAGGGCTGGCGCGTGAAGGGCGCCGTCCTTCAGGGCTGCCCGCGTTCGATTTGCCCGCGTGCTGCAGGACGCTCCTGAATCCCGCTCACGCCGCGGCGTGCATCCGTCGGAGGGAAATCAACGCCAGAATTCCCGCAGCTCCGGCTCCGACCATCCACGCGGACCAGTGGGAAAACCGCGCGGCGATTGCCAGCATCGCCGCCGCCCCGGCCAGCCCGGGCAGCAGCGGCAGCAGCGGACGCAGGTAGTTCCCGACCCACGATCGGTCACACCGCGTCGAGACCCGGACCGCAGCGGGCAGCATGCAGAGAATTCCGAGACTTCCGCCGAGGAACAGGCCAGGCAGGCCCAGGAGCCGGTATCCCACCGCCGCGAGCGCGACATCCGCCACCGCTTCGAAAAGATTGCCGATTGCGGCTCCACGCGCCGCGCCAAGTCCCATCGAGGCATTCACCACCATTCTGCTCAACGCGCCGGCAAGGCCGAACACTGCCATTGCAATCATGGTTCCCTCACGCAGCTCGTAGTGCCCCCGCAGCCACAGGTCGAGCGCATGGTCGCCCAGCAGGGCCAACCCCACCGCGCCGTAGAGCGAAAAAAGGGCCACGTAGCTCCACCCCTGCCGAAAACTCCTGCCCCGCTCCGCATCGGAACCCGCCGCCGCAAGCTCCGCCAGCGAAGTCTCGCTCGCAGTCGCACCCACGGTGCCAATGAGTTCGGTGAATCGCAGCAGGATATAGAAAATGCCCGCCTCCGCAGGTCCGGCCATCGCCGCAACAACGAAGGTGAGCGCGTGCGTTTTGACCACGAGCGCCACCGTCGTTAGGTAATACCAGAACCCATCCCGAAGCGTGGCGGCGAACACGCGCGGGGTGAATTGCGTGACATACCGCCACGGCTGCAGCGCGAACACCCCGTCGGAGATCATGTAGAGCACGTTCGGGACGATCAGGCACAACGAATAGAGCACCACCGCCGCGAGCACGTCGCAGCCTGCCCACACCGCTCCCGCGACCACCGGGATGGCGACCAGCGCGCCCCAGGTGTTCGCAGCCTTCATGCTCGAAAGACTCCCCCGTGCGGCCCGCGGCTCCAGGCCGAAGATCGACATCATCATGGTCCCCGTCAGGGCGACCGTCACCACCAGCACAAGCGAGCCGCCCGCAGGAAGATTGAACCATTCCTTCAACCAGCCCGCCGCTGCCAGTCCCGCGGCGGCGATGGTCGCGATCAACACCACCGTGCCGAACGTCAGCACGCCAAAGGCGAAGGTTCTCCGATACGCCTCCTCGTCACCCGCATTTGTCGCCTCCACGAGCCGCAGCCGGGTGAGGTTCCGCACCCCGCCGTCGAGCAGCGCCATCGAAACCAGCAGGGAGGACGCGAGCGCAAAGAGCCCGTAGCGTTCGTCGCCCCACGCGGCGAGCATCATCGGCGTGAGCAACACCAGAAACAGCGCCTTCGAGACGAAGTTTGCGCTCTGCCAGATCTGGTTGCGCAGCAGCTCGCGCAGATAGTTCCGGGGCCCGGCCTGCATCGCGCTAACCCGCAGGCAGCACGCCGGACACCGCGCGCTCAAGCGCATCCGGCGGGAATGGCTTCGCCAGAAAATTCGACTCGGTCAGGAACGAGCGGTCATCCCAAGAGCTGCCATAACCGCTCATGTAGAGCACCGGCAGGTTCGAATTCTCCTCGAGCAATCGCAGCGCGAGCGCCCGGCCGGACATCTCGCCAGGCAACATCAGGTCCGTCAGGAGCAGGTCGATACCGCCCCGCTCCGATGTCCAGACTTCCAGGGCATCCTCGGCCGTCGGAGCGTCCAGGACCCGTTCGAACTGGCGCTCGAGCAGCCGCCGCGTCAAGCCACGGATCGCCCCGTCGTCCTCGACGAGCAGTGCCGTTCCGCGCCGGCGCGCCATCTGCGGCGTCCCGGGAATCCGGTCACAATCCACGGCATCGGGTGGCGCGGCCACTGGAACCAACAGTCGAAACTCCGAACCCTCGCCGGGCCGGCTGTCAAATTCGACGGTTCCGCCGTGAGTGCTCGCAACGTGACTGACGATCGAGAGTCCCATGCCGGTGCCATGAGCCTTCGTCGTAAAGAACGGTTCGAAGATCGAATCTCCGATCGACGGATCGATTCCCTCGCCGGCATCCACGACCGAAATCTGTGCATAGGTTCCCGGTGCACACCCCCGCAGTCCTTCCGGCGCCTCGCGCAGACTGGTCGTGATGACAATTTCGCCGCCACCGGGCATCGCGTCCGCGGCGTTCAGCACGAGGTTCATCACCGCGAGTTCGATCGCGCTCCGGTCCCCGTGAATCCACGCACCGCAGCCCGGATTCACACGCACCGCCACGCGGCGCGCGATCAACGGAGAGAGCATGCGAAGCAGTCCCTCCACCACCTCGTCCGGCTGCATGGGTTCCGACTCGGCCCGGCTCTTTCTGGCAAAATTCAGCACCTTGCGCGTGAGCTCTGCGGAATGGCGGGATGCTTCGGATATCTTCTCCGCGGCGGAAATCACGTCCTCGGGACTTAATTCCCCGCCCTCGATCAATGCGGCATTGAGGCCGATCACCGTCAGGAGATTGTTCAGATCGTGGATAACCGCGCTGGTGAGGCGACCGAGCACCTCCATCTTCTGCCCTTCTACACGAATGCCAGCGCGATCCTTCGAACTCATGAAAAGGAAGATTGTGTTTGGAAAACGCTCGCAAAGCGATACGGATGTTCTTCAATCCACTTCGGGGTTGGATTGACAAGCCCCCGACGATCCCCCTTTCTTAGAGACAGCGATGAGCGACGATCGCGCGATTTACGAGGGCCTTCTGGCTCTTCTCGAAGGCGAGTTCCCCAAGACGTGCCCGAAATGCGGCGCGACCTATCCCACGATGGACGCCTTCGTCGACGGCACCTCCCCCGTCCGCCAGGGAAGCGGCTTGATGGGATACGACATCGACACCGACGGACTCCAGCAGGTCGTCATGATGCGAAACTGCCGCTGCGGCTCCACAATGGGCACGTTCTGTATGGATCGTCGCGACCATACCAATGCAGGCCTCCGCCGCCGGTCCATGTTTCATGACCTGCTGACGCAACTGCAGGATCGCGGAATCGACGCGTTGCGGGCCCGCACCGAGCTGCTCGCCTTCCTCCGTGGCGAACGCAGCGAAATCCTCGAATCGCTCGGAATTTTCGCGCGTCCCCGCAGCCTGCAACCGCAGTCGTAGGAAAGCGAAGGCCGGTCATCGCACCGGCTGTTTTTTCCGTGCGCGATCAGATGTTGTCGCCGAGGAAGGTGTGAATGCCGCACTCGGCCTTGTCGAATCCGGTCCACCGCCCCGCCCGCTCATCCTCGCCTTCTCCAACGGGCCGCGTGCAGGGAACGCAGCCGATGCTGCGGTAGCCCTGCGTGGTGAGAGGGTTCGTCGGAATGTTGTGCTCCCGAAGATGCGCCTGCACGGCGTCGCGAGTCCACGTCGCCATGGGGTTCACCTTGAGGATGTATTGATCCCGAAGCACATCGAACTTGTAGAGTTCGAGAATCTTCGTCTGCTGCCGCGTGCTGGACTGCTGACGCCGCAGGCCGGTGATCCAGACGTCGAGCGTCTTCAACTTCTGTTGCAGCGGAATCACCTTCCGCATGGTGCAGCAGAGGTCGGGATACCGCTTCCACAGCTCGGGTCCGTGTTCGGCAGCCTGCTCCTCGACGGTCTGCTCGGGATTCAGGGACTCGATCTCGATCCCGAAGCGTTTCTCGAGCTTCGCCTTCAGGTCGAGCGTCTCGGGAAAGAGCAGCCCGGTGTCGATCGTGAAGACCGGAAACCGGAAGCCATTGCGCACGGACGTATCGATGACCACGAGCCCCGCCCCCTGGAAGCTCGTGCCGATCGCGGCCTTTGCGCCATAGGTCTCCCACGTCCACCGGAGAATTTCCTCCAGAGGCGCGGACTCGAACTCCTCCGCCTTCCGGTGGATGAGCTCAGGATCGAATTTTTGCAACGACATGGAATTTCACACGAAGACACGAAGAGCGGGACGGATCAAACGATCCTTCGATCATAGTGTCGGTTATGACCTGCTTTCGCGTCCTTCCTTCGCGTCGCGTGCCGGGTCGCTCAAAGCGATTTCACCGCCGCGACGACATTCTCCGGCGTCATGCCGAGTTCCTTCATCACGACGCTGCCAGGAGCGCTCATGCCGAAACGGTCGATGCCGAGAACCTTGCCGTCCAGTCCCACAAAGCGGAACCACGGATCGGAAATGCCCGCCTCGATGCTGACACGCTTGCGGCACGAGGACGGGAGCACCTCCTCGCGATATGCCGCATCCTGACGCTCGAAGCGCTCGAAACACGGCATCGAGACGACGCGCACGCCACTGCCGAGCTGTTCGGCGGCCTTCATCGCGTGCTGCAGTTCGCTGCCGGTCGCGAGAAGAATCGCCTCGAGTGCGGAGGTTTCCTTCTTCGCGATGTAGCCGCCCTTGAACACGCCCTCGCGGCGCGTCTGCACGGGAATCTCGCTGAGGTTCGGAAGGTTCTGCCGGCTGAGCACGAGCAGCGTCGGGCCATCCGTCTTTTCGAATGCCGCGGCGAACGCGCCCGCCGTCTCCTCGGGATCGGCGGGACGAATGACATCCAGCCCGGGAATCGCCCGCAATGCGGCGACCGTCTCCACGGGTTCGTGCGTCGGACCGTCCTCACCGACACCGACCGAGTCGTGCGTGAAAATGTAGACGCACGGCAGGTGCGAGAGCGCGGCGAGACGGATGGACGGACGTCCGTAGTCGCTGAAAACCAGGAACGTCGCACCGCTCGGACGGAAGATGCCGTCGTAGGCGAAGCCGTTCATGATGCCGCACATCGCGTGTTCGCGAATGCCGAAGTGAATGTTCCGCCCCTCGCGATTCTGACGGTCAAAATTTCCGCCGTCCTCGATGTAGTTCAGCGTGGAACCGTGCAGATCCGCACTGCCGCTGATGAGCGTCGGCATGGCGCGTGCGATCGGCTGAAGCACGACGCTGCCTGCCTTGCGCGTGGCGATCGTCTCATCGGGCTTGAACTCGGGAATCAACGGCAGCAGCGCAGGCACCTTTCCGGAGACCGCGGCCTCCAGTTCCGCAGCGAGGTCGGCGTTGCCCGCCTTCCACGCCTCGAAGGTCTTCTGCCACTCCGCGTAGGCTGCCTTCAACTTCTCCTTGTGCGCGGCGAAATAGGCCCGCGTCTTCGGATCGACGTAGAATTTCTCGTCGGGCAGGCCGAGTCCCTTGCGCGCCGAATCGGCAAACTTCACACCCGCCTCGCCGTGCGCCTTGTTCGTTCCCTCGACCTCGGGGATGCCCTTGCCGATCATCGTCTTCGCGATGATGAACTGCGGCTTCCCGGTTGCGGCCTTCGCCTTTTCGAACGTCGCGACAACCTCCTCGAGGTTGTTGCCGTCGATCTCGTAAACCTCCCAGCCGTAGGCCTTGTAACGCTCGGCGGTATCCTCGCTCTGCGAGACGGGCGCCATCGCGTCGAGCGTCACGTTGTTCGAGTCGTAAAAGAGAATGAGGTTGTCCAGGCCGAGGTGGCCGGCGAGCGCGGACGCCTCCTGTGCGACGCCCTCCTGCAGGCAGCCATCACCCGCGAGACACACCACGTGGTGGTCGAAAATCTTGTGCTCGGCCGTATTGAATTTCGCCTCGGCCATCTTCGCGGACATCGCGTAGCCGACCGCATTTGAAACACCCTGCCCGAGCGGTCCGGTCGTCGCCTCGACGCCCGGCGTCTCGTGAAACTCGGGGTGACCCGGCGTGATGCTGTGCAGGCTGCGGAATGCCTTCACGTCGTCAAGGCTCACGGCATACCCGGAAAGGTGCAGCCAGCTGTAAAGGAACATCGAGCCGTGTCCGGCCGAGAGCACAAAGCGGTCGCGATTGAGCCAGCGCGGCTCGTCGGGATTGTGGGAGAGCGCGTAACCGTAAAGCGAGGCGCCGATTTCGGTCGCCCCGAGGGGCAGGCCCAGATGGCCGGACTTGCAAGCCGAAACGGCGTCGATGGCGAGGCCGCGCGCGTCACGGCACGCGAGGGAAAGGGAGTCGATGTCGAGGCTCATAAAATCGTTCGTAATTGGGTCGAACGAGAAAATGGGACACGACCCGCAATGGCAAGTCCCGTTTGCCGGTGAACCCGATCAACCTCGCGCAAGCCAGTCGCCCGACGCGACGACCGGAGCTCCGGCGACACGCTCCGCCGAGACTTCGTAAACCCAGCACGGGAGCGTCCCGCCGCCCTCCGTTACGACGTCAGCGCGCAACCGGCGGTATTCCCCACCCTCGGTGGCACCGGCGGGGATGCCCTCCCATTCATCGAGACCGGCTAGGTCGCCCGGCGTCACATCGAAGACCTCACCGACGACCCAATCGGCGGTTCCGTCGAGGCGCAGGCCGGGATATTCGCCGAGATCGTAAAGGCGCCCCCGCACCCGGGCGGTCACGATAAATTCCACGCCGGAATAAAACCGGGTGGCGTCCCGCGACGCGCCGCGACGCAGCGTGCCGTATAGGAAAATCCGCTCCGCCCCGCCGCCCGGCATCGCAGCCGTCAGGTGGACGCCGAGAAACCGCGAAGATCGCGAATATGCTTCTCGAGTTCCTTCACGCGGGCCTCGAGGCGATGGATGGTGTCCGCAGCCATGTCGAGCTGACGGCGTTTTTCCAGAAGACTGACCTCGAGTTCGCGGATCCGCTTTTGCAAACCGAGACGGAGAATTCCCTTCGAAGGCGAGCGGAGGGCGAGCATCTCATCGGACACATCCTCCTCCGGTTTCGGGAAGAACGGCGCGTCCTGAAATTTCATCTCCTCGCCGGTGCAGCAGTCCAGAATGGCGGTATCCCCCTGGATCTCACCGTTTTCCAAAAACTCGAGCAGCGCACCAATCGTGGTCGGGCCGTAGTAATGGTCGTCGTCGAGCTTGACGATCCAGTCCATCTTCAACTCCGGCACCATCGGGGCCTTCGTCCAGACGTTGGTGTGATCCGACACCATGTCCTGCGGCGCGACCTGCGCCGTGCTGGCCCATTCCACAATCTTGCTGAATGGCACCGGCCCGAAGACCTCACCCGTGCCATACTTCTTCAAATGCCAGTTCTCTGAGTGCTCGGTATCCATTCCAAGGGGTTTCGTGTCTCATCATCGTTCCCCGCGTATGAAAAGACAAGTGCGCTCCGGCAGGAACGCGATGATCATGGCTCGAGATGGTGCGGGTGTCGCAAAAGACTGCCCAGTCTCAAGGATTTGCGACAGGAATCGGTCGCAATTTTCCAAAGAAGCGATATTCTGGAGCGTTCCAGTTCCCCCACCCCCTTCGCTCTGAATGACCAAACGATTTGTCGCCCTTCTGGTGATCATCGCTGTCGCCGTCGTGGCGGGCGCGATTTTTGCCTGGCGTGCCGCCGCGCCCTCCGCATCGCCGCAAGCCCCCTCCCCATCGGTCGCCTCCGCAACCTCCACGCCCGCGTCATCACCGTCCGTCGGACAGGTCCCGTCGCAGAATCCGGCGCCTCCTTCCGCTCCCGCTCCAGCCGCCGCATCCCCATCCGGGCCGCCGCTCGTCGAAACGAGACCGGGCCGCCCCGGCGCACAGCCGGTTCCGGAACCGCCCACCCCGATCCCGAATGCGCCGGAGCCCCTCGCGATTCCCGCGGATTTCCTCGACCGGATCGTCAGTGGAAACGGCGTGCAATTCGAGCTTCCGGGCGGAGGTCTTGCCTCCGGCTCGGTGGAATTGATCGAACGTGACGCCCACGGCATCACGACCGTTCAGGGCCGCCTTTCCTCGCCGCAACCGGGGTTCTACTTCTTCCATCGCCAGAGCGAACCGGGGGTGGCAGGAGCGTTTTTCGGAAACGTCCGCTTTGACGACGGAATCGTCGCCTACCGGCTGGAGCCTTCGGGGCCAGGCGGTTCCACCCAGCTCGTTCCGCGCAGGATCGACGAGGTTCTTTGCGTCGGCTTGCCGGAACCTCCGGAGGAGCCCGCCTCCGCCGCAGGGCCGAACGCCGAGGCGGAACTGGGCGATACTCCGCTCAACGCTCCGCAAACCCACCCGACGGACATACCGATTCCTCCCTCGCAAAACGGAATCATTCCCCTCCAGAGCCTCCCCGGTGCGGCCGCAGTCGTTTTTCTCGATTTTGAGGGCGGCCCCGGCCCCTGGCCCGGCTGGGGGAACTTTCCGGTGGCGCCCGCCAACGTCAACAACAACCAGATCAAGGACATCTGGCAGCGTGTGTCCGAGGATTTTCAACCGTTCAACATCAACGTCACCACGGACCGAAGCGTCTTCGAGGCAGCCGCGCGAAGCAGCCGCCAGCGGGTAATGATCACCCCCACGAACACCGCCTCCCCCGGGAACGGCGGCGTGGCGTTCGGGGGCTCGTTCAACTCCACCGGCGACAATGTCTGCTGGGCGTTTTACACCACGGGGAAAAATGCCGCAGAGGTGATCTCGCACGAGGTCGGACACACCCTGCGCCTTGCCCATGACGGCCGCGCGGTTCCCGGGCAGCAGCGCGAGGAATACTACGGGGGACACGGGTCCGGCGACACGGGCTGGGCACCCATCATGGGCGTCGGCTACTACCAGGTCCTCAGCCAGTGGTCGAAGGGCGAATACGCCTACGCCACCCAGACGCAGGACGACCTCCAGATCCTCACGAACAACAACAACTCGGTGAACTACCGCGCCGACGACTACGGCGGAACCCACGCCACTGCGGGCTATCTCGAGATTCAGGCGAACAACTCCGTCTCAAACGAAGGCATCATCGAACGAAACACGGACGTCGACGCGTTCCGATTCGAGACAACCGGCGGTCAGGTCTCGTTCACCGTCAACCGCGTCGCCCTTGGACCGAACCTCGACATCGAGGCTTCCATCTACAACAGCTCGAACCAGCTCGTGGGAAACCGGGTAAACCCTGCAGGCTCCCTCAACGCCACGGTCACCGCGACCCTCGAACCCGGGGAATACACGCTCCGGGTCACCGGCGTCGGCAAGGGCGACCCGACCACTGGCTACACGAACTACGGCTCGCTGGGAGCCTATCTCATCACCGGCGTCATGGCCGGCGGGGTGAAGCCCTACCGTTTCACGATCGCCGAAAACGCGCCCAACGGCACCGCGGTCGGCACGGTCTCTCCACGCAAGAATCACGGCGGCAATCCGCTCACCTACACCATCACCTCCGGCAACACCGGCGGCGCTTTCACCATCAACCCGCAGACGGGACAGATCACCGTCGCAAACTCCTCCAGACTCAACTACGAGAGCCTGTCCACACGCTGGGACGTTCCCGCCACCATTCCGCTTTTCGTTTCCATCTCCGACGCCTTGGATCCTTCGCTCAATGAAACCATTCGCGTCGTCGTGACGGTGTCCGACGTCAACGAAGCACCGGTCGTTCAGGCCGCTTCCGGAACGATCTTCTCGCGCACACGCGCGGGGACGGAGGTCCTCAAAATGAGCGGCACGGATCCGGACCGTTTCGACTTCGTCAGCTGGTTCATCAGCGGAGGCAATACCGGGAACATCTTCGCCGTCGACTCCGTCACCGGCGTCATCACGATCGCGAATCCGCCCGACGTCTCCACTCCAACCACCTACCAGCTCGTCGTCCGAGCCCGCGACCAGCTCACCCCCACGCGCTACACCGACACCGTGGTTCCCATCACCGTCCTTCCGCTTGGCGGCACCTACCAGCCCGGCGCGATCGTGCGCACCTTCTACGAAGGAATCTCCGGCAATGCGGTTTCTGCTCTGACCGGCAGTCCAAAGTTCCCAAACAACCCGGATTCCCAGGTCCTCCATACCTCGTTCGACGGCGATGCCGAACACGGGGAGAACTTCGGAAGCACCATGACGGGCTATCTCATCCCGCCGACCACCGGAAACTACACGTTCTGGATCGCGTCCGACGATTCCAGCGAGTTGCGGATCAGCACGGACTCCAATCCCGCAAACGCAACCGTCCGAGCCAGCGTCAGCGGCTCCACGGATCCCTACCAATACAATCGCTTCTCTTCCCAGCAGTCGGCGGCCATCCCCCTCGTCCGCGGCCAGGTTTACTACATCGAGGCCCGGCACAAGGAAGGCATTGGCGGGGATCACCTCACCGTCGCCTGGCAGGGGCCTGGATTCTCCCGGGAGGTCATCCCCGGCCGCTACCTCGCACCCTACTCGACGAATTACCCGCCGGTCATTCCGGCCGCGACCATGCAGGTTCGCGCCAACGCAATCAATGGCTCCACCGTCGGTTCCGTCCAGGTCACCGATGTCAATCCGGAGGACACCCACTCCGGATTCGCCATCCTCGCCGGCACCGGCTCGAGCGTTTTTGGCATCGATTCATCGACCGGCCGCATCTTTGTGAAGGACAGCTCCGCCCTCTCGGCCGGCTCCTCCTACACGCTGCTCGTCCGCGCAGCGGACAACGGCTCGCCATTGCGCACCGGCACGGGAACAATCACGATTCAGGCCACGGACAGCCAGACGATTCGGGTCAACGGGATCGTCCGGCAGATCTGGCGGAACTTCACGGGGGGAAACGTCGCCGCGCTGCTAAACCACCCCGGCTATCCGAACCACCCCGACGAAACCCGCACGCTCACGTCCTTCGACGGAGGTTCGCTGGGCTTCACCCAATACGGCTCGCGCATCCGCGCCTACGTCGTGCCTCCGACAACCGGCAACTACCGCTTCTACATTTCCAGTGACGACCAGTCCCAGCTGTTCCTGAGTGGAAGTTCCAATCCCACCACCGCGGTCCAGATCGCCAGCGTCACCAACTGGGTGGACCCTCGCTCGTGGACCGCACAGACGGGCCAGGCGTCCACGGTGCGGACGCTTGTCGCCGGCCAGCGCTATTACATCGAGGTGCGTCATCGACAGGGGACCGGCGGGGATGACCTCGCGGTGGCGTGGACGACTCCGTCCAACGGAACCCCCACCGTCATCCCCGGCAGCGCGCTTGAGCCGTTCAATATCAACGCCGCACCGACATGGAACGGCACGGCACCCACGTTCCGCATCGCAGCGGGCTCCGCTGCGGGCACCACGGTCGGCTCCATCAGCGCCGCCGATCCGGAGGGCCGCACAATCACCTACGCGATCACATCGGGCAACGCCGACAACGCGTTTGCGATGGATCCGCGAACCGGCGCAATCACCGTCGCCAGCGCCCCGGCGGTCGCCAGCCCGCGGACGTTCTCGTTGACCGTCGCCGCGCAGGACGAAGGACTCGATGGAGTCTATCCGCTCGGCACCGTGAACCGGACGGTTGCCATCGAGGTCCTCGGAGCATTCGATCAGTGGAGGCTCGAAAAATTCGGATCCGACTACTCGAATGCCGCGATCTCCGGGGACCATGCGGACCCCGATGGCGACGGCCTCGACAACCTCTCGGAATACGCGCTGGGGCTGGAACCGCGCAAAGCCGATCGCGGAGGCATCGCGTTCGATACAACGATGGTCGGCGGGAAATCACACCTTCGCCTCACAGTCACCCGCAACCCGCAGGCCACCGATGTCGCGCTGACGATCGAATCCACCGGCACCCCGCGTAATGCATCCTCCTGGGACGCCTCGACAACCACCGTGGAAATTGACACTCCGGAGATGCTTCGCGTCCGGGACAACACGCCGATGGACGCCGCCGACGCGCGCTTCCTCCGATTGAAGGCCACGCGCAAATAGCGGCGGACACTACTCCGGCGACGCTTCCCAGAAGCGGTTCACCGCCTCCTGCCAGTCGCGGGTCTCGACTTTCTTCCGCGCATTCTCGCCCATGTGCGCGCGAAGTCTGGGATCGTCGCAAAGCATGCGGATCCGTTCGGCCACGGCAGCGGCATCGAGCGCGCGGGTGATGTAGCCATCCACGCCGTCGTCGATAAGGTCGCGAGGGCCGCCCACGTCGCTCACAATCACCGGAAGCCCGCTCGCATGCGCCTCGAGCACGACATTCCCAAAAGTGTCCGTCGTGCTGGGGAACACAAAAAAGTCCGACGAGGCATAGGCGATCGCCAGATCGGTGCCGCGCAGGTAGCCGGTGAAAATCGCGTTCGGCAGCAGCTTCTTCATTTCCCCGAGATACGGCCCGTCGCCGACAAAAATCGGACGCACCGGCAGATTGAGCGGCGCGAGCTTCTTGAGCGCGGAAACGATCACATCGAGGTTTTTTTCCTTGGAAATGCGGCCGACGAAGAGCATCGCAACCTCGCCGTCCTTCAGCCCGCGCGCCTTCCAGAACTGCCCGTCGCGCCGGCCCGGCTGGAACAACTCGATGTCGAGTCCGCGCGGCAGGATCTTGAGTTTTGCAGGGGGGATGCCCCGTGAAATCCAGCTCTTGCGATAGTCCTCGGAATTCACCCACACGGTGTCGAGCTGGCTGTAAAACCAGTGCATGAAATTCCACGTGAGCGTTTCCATGAACGCATCGTCGGTGAGAATGCGGACGTATTGAGGGAAGTCCGTGTGATAGATGCCGGAAACGCGCAGGCCGAGAATCTTGCCCGCGGCGAGCGCGGCGAGGCCGAGCGGGCCGGGCGTGCTGATGATGATCTCCCCGAAGTTCTCGCGCGCGACCCAGTCGATGATGTCAAGAATCGGCGGGAAACTGAGCCGCTGCAGCTCGTATTCGGGCAGCTCGAACTCGCCGACCGGCGCGAAATTTTTCAGCGGAATCCCCTGGTCGCTGATCTCGGAACGGCAGACGACCACCGTGAGGTCGTGTCCAGCCGCGACCCCTGCTCCGGTCATCTTCCGGATCGTCGTGGCCACGCCGTTGACATCCTCGAGCGTGTCGGTGAACCACGCACGACGGCGGTTTGCGAGCGCCGGCGGCACCTCGCCGCACACCGCACGGCTCATGTCGCGCATCCACGTCCGCTTCGGCATGCGGAAGCCGTGAATGTAGGGACTGAGCAGTGCGACGATCGGCACGAGCGGACTGATCGTTTGAATGCTCTCGATAAGCTTTCCGCTGGTGAGCTGCTGGATGAACTGGGTGAAAAAACGGAACCCGAGCTGGTTGGCGATCATGTTCGCCATGAGGAACGCGCGCCGCTCGGGATCGGGCACGCCCTGGGTGGCATTCGCGAGCGCAGCCTTCACGCTGGGTTGCGAGAAATAGCCGGCTAGCTCCTTCCAGATCGAGGCATTGCCGGGCTTCGCGATTTCGAAAATCTTTCCGGTGAGGATGCCCTGCGCAACGAACCCGAGCTTCTCGCCAAACGTGAACTCGGTCGGGTCCTTGCCCTCCATGAAGCGCGAGAACATCTTCTCGAGCAGGCCCACCGCAGGATCGTCGGCGCGCAGGGAGAAACGTCCCTTCGCGTATTGGAACGCAACGTTGTAGGTGCCGTGCGCCATCACGAGCGCATCGCCCGAACGCCCGCCGGGACGACACTCGCCGGCGCGGACCTTCGCCAGAAATTCACCCGCATCGGCGGAGCCGTCCACCTCGGTCCACGCGCGACCAGGCTGCACGCCGCCATGATCGTCCGAACCGCCGATGAAGACCTTCTTCCACGGTTCGTCGTGCGTGGGCTCCACGCCCGTGGCGGCAACGAACCGCTCGATGTCACGCGGCGTGAGACGCGAAAGCGAAAACTCCGCCGCCTGGTCGAGAAGCGCGGAATACCGGCCGTTGCGCGTCTCGAAGTGCCGGAAGAGGAGCGCGAGCTTTTGAAAATGGCGGGGCGTGAGCTGGTCGTTCAGCGCATGAAAGGGATGCGCAACCGCGTGGGTCAGGTTCTGCCCGGCGAGGTAGGCCTGAAGCTCGTGGATGTTTTCCTTGAGCGACTGAATTTCGCGGTGTTGCGACTCGTTCAGTCCATAGACGAGGATGTGAACGCGGCAACCATCCTCCGGGAAACTCGCCGTGACCTCCTCTCCAAAGAAAACGCCGGGAAGCGCGCCGATCTCGAGACAGCCGTTCAGAGTGTCCTGATCCGTGATCGTCACGAACTGCATCCCCCTCCCGCGGAGCATGTCGTAAAGCGCCTTCGGGTCCGTATAGCTGGCGGGAAAGTCGAGCCGGCGCAATGCCCAGTCTGCCGCTCGCGTGCTGTGTTTCGAATAGACGTGAAGGTCGGCGCGGGAGGTCATGAATCGGAAACGGCGCGTTGGCGCCGGAGCCAGCCGTCATAAGTCATCGCCTCCCGCCCGGCAAGCGCGCGACGGATGCAATCCAGCGCGTGCCTGCGAATCGCCGGGTATTTCCAGTCGGGCGGATGGAGCCCGACACGCACCAGCGCCCGGTCGCCGAGTTTGCGAAGCAGGAATTCGTTCCATCCCAGGCTCACCGTTCTCCGCCACGCGGCTCGCACGCTGTAAACGAGACTCTGGGAGGCATACCAACGGTTGCTCACGAGGTCCTCCACGCGGTCGATACGCGTGGTGTAGTCGAATCCAAGCCGTTCGACGGCGCGCGCCGCGTCATTCCCCAGCAGCCACGCGGGCGCGATGAATCCGGACGGATGCAATCCCGCCTCCCGAAAATCCGCCAGGCCCCGCTCGAGCAGCTCCGCCGCCTCGTCCTCGGCAAGATCGTGAAACTCCCCCTCTCCCGCCGTGTAGGATTCCGTGACGAGCCGCTTCATTGCTCCGTCGCCCGCCTTTCGGTCGCGAAGGTGGAAATACCCGTGCAGAACGGCCTCGTGCCCATCCGCCACGCAATTGCGCGCCCATTCGCAAAATGCTGGATCGTCCACGACCCGGCCGCGCCGGTGGTGGTCCGGAATGACAAGCAGGGAGGTCCGTTCCACCCCCAGCGCCGCGAGGTCCTCCAGCATGGTCTGCGTGGTGTCGCGCGTGAGCGGACTCACGTCGTGAATGGACACGACAAGACCGCGCACGGTGGGGATTTCTTTTGCCTGGGTTGTTTGCATTGGGTCCGGTCGTGTGTTAACAACAACAGACTGCCTTATCAGAGTTTTCCATGTCCGACCAAGATCCACGCGCGCCGAGGCCCGATAAGCGGCCGAATGGCAACGACCCGCAATTCAACTGGCGCGGGCTCGTCCTCATCGCCATCACGTTCGCACTGATCGGCGGAGCGTTCCTCTTCCGCAGCGGATCGTTCATGCAGACGGAAACGATTCCGTGGTTCCGCTTTGAGCAGCTTCTCCAGGACAAGCGCATCCTCGCGACCACCGAGCAGCCGCTGAAAATCGTCGTAGAGCAGGGTTCGAACACCCAATATATCACCGGCTTCTACAAGGTCGACCCCGCCGTCGAGAAACCGGTCGTCACCAGTCCCCTCGCCGGCCGCACGCCGCCCGACAAGCTTCCGTTCCGCGTGGACATCTTTGCCCAGCTGGACGGCGGTGACGTGCTCAACCTCCTCAAGGAGGCGAACCTGCCCTTCACGTATCAGCCGGAATCGAACTTCTGGGCCACCACGATGATCAGCTTTCTGCCGATCGCGCTCTTTCTGCTGATTCTCTATTTCTTCTTCCGTTCGCAGATCAAGATGGCCGGCAAGGGCGCGCTGAACTTCGGCAAGTCGAAGGCCAGGATGCTCTCGCGGGACAAGAACAAGATCACCTTCAAGGACGTCGCCGGAGTCGAGGAGGCGAAGGAGGAGGTGCAGGAACTCGTCGAGTTCCTCAAGGATCCGAAGAAGTTCCAGAAGCTCGGAGGCCGTATTCCAAAGGGCGTCCTCATGGTCGGCCCTCCCGGCACCGGCAAGACGCTTCTCGCCCGTGCAATCGCCGGAGAGGCGGACGTTCCGTTCTTCTCGATCAGTGGTTCCGACTTCGTGGAAATGTTTGTCGGCGTCGGTGCGAGCCGCGTGCGCGACATGTTCGAGCAGGGTCGCAAGTCCGCTCCCTGCCTCATTTTCATCGACGAAATCGACGCGGTCGGCCGCCATCGCGGACACGGCCTCGGCGGCGGACATGACGAGCGTGAACAGACGCTGAACCAGCTCCTCGTCGAGATGGACGGTTTCGACGCGCAGGACGGTGTCATCATCATCGCCGCCACGAACCGCCCCGACGTGCTGGATCCGGCGCTCCTGCGCCCGGGCCGTTTTGACCGCCAGGTCACCGTGAATCTGCCGGACGTGAAGGGTCGCGAGCAGATCCTTCGCGTTCACGCGAAGAAGGTGAAGATGGCCGAGGATGTCGACCTGGCGGTGATCGCGCGCGGCACGCCCGGTTTCTCCGGTGCGGAACTCGCAAACGTGATCAACGAAGCCGCGCTCAGCGCCGCCCGTCGCGGCATGAAGGCGGTCACCACCCGTGAACTCGACGAGGCCCGTGACAAGGTCCGCTGGGGCCGCGAGCGCCGCAGCCTCGCCATGAGCGAGAAGGAAAAGATCGCCACGGCATGGCACGAGGCAGGTCACGCCCTGCTCAACGTCGTGCTTGAGCACACCCACCCGCTGCACAAGGTCACCATCATCCCGCGCGGTCCCGCTCTCGGTGCCACGATGTATCTGCCCGAAGGCGACAAATACTCCACCCAGCGCAAGGAGGCGCTCGACCTGCTCGTCGTCACCATGGGCGGCCGCATCGCGGAGGAAATGTTCACCAACGACGTGTCGAATGGCGCGTCGGGCGACATCATGCAGGCCACACAGCTTTCCCGCCGCATGGTGTGCGAATGGGGCATGAGCAGCCTCGGCATGATCCGCTTCAGCGAGGAAAACGATCACGTCTTCCTCGCCCGCGACATGTCGCGCTCCCGCGAATACAGCGAGGCCACCGCGCAGCAGATCGACGCCGAGGTCAAGAAGCTCATCGATGGCGCCTACGAGCGTGCGCGGGAGATTCTCGAAGCCAACCGCGACAAGGTGGAACTCATCGCGAAGGCGCTGCTCGAATACGAGACGCTGGAAGGTTCCCAGGTGAAGGATCTCATCGAGCTTGGCTACATGCGCAATCCGCCGGTGAACACTCCAAAACCACCGCCGCTTCCGCCGACTCCGATGGGGGATTCCACTCCCGAACCGACGATTCCGCCGCGTCCCGATCTCCCGCAGGGTGGCCTGCCCGCTCCCTCACCGGCTTGATCCCGTGACGCAAGCGTCCGGCTTGCGGTCCTTGAAAAGGCGCGGGTGCAACGCCCGCGCCGTTTTCCATTTCCTCGCGGTTGCTCTTGCCGCAGGTCTGCACGCAGCCCCGCACGCCGGCCGTCCCGCGGATCCCGGCCAGATCGAAGAGCGCACCAGCTTTCAAACCCACGCGAAGTGGGATCCCAAGCTCCAGCTCCGCTCCGATGTCGCGATGTGCTACGGCATCGATGCCAGCATTGGCGAGCGGATCGCGCAGTGGAAGGCCCAGGGATATCGCGTGCACGTCATGACCGGCGTTGCATGGGGCCAGTATCAGGACTACCTCCACGGGCGGTTCGATGGCATCAACCATGAGGACGAAGCGCAGACCGAGAAAAGCGGCAAGGTCATCTCCCACGGGGGCGACGTCTATTACATGTCGCCGGGCGAAAACTACGGGAAGTTTCTCTGCGAAGGTGTGAAGCGAGCGCTCGACGGCGGCGCCAAGGCGATCCACCTCGAGGAACCCGAGTTTTGGGCGCGCGCCGGCTGGAGCGAAGGATTTCGTCGCGAATGGAAAAGCTACTACGGCGAGGATTGGGAGCCGCCGGACAGTTCACCCGACGCGCAATACAAGGCCTCGAAGCTGAAGTATTTTCTCTACCAACGCGCACTGAAGCAGGTCTTCGATTTCGTGCGCGACTACAACCGCGAGCACGGCACCGACGTGAAGTGCTATGTCCCGACGCACAGCCTCGTGAACTACGCGCTCTGGTGCATCGTGAGTCCGGAGTCGAGCCTGCTCGATGTCGGCGCGGACGGCTACATCGCACAGGTCTGGACCGGCACGGCGCGGAGCCCGAACATGTATGAGGGCATCAAGGCCGAGCGCACGTTCGAAACTGCGTTTCTTGAATACGGCGCAATGATGAATCTCGTCCGTGCCAGCGGTGCGCGCGTCTGGTTTTTGAACGATCCGATCGAGGACAACCCGAACCACACATGGCGCGACTATCGCGAGAATTGGGAAAGCACCCTCGTCGCGTCACTGCTCTGGCCGCAGGTCTGGCGGTTTGAAGTCATGCCATGGCCGGACCGCATCTTTCGCAAGAGCTATCCCGCGGAGGAACCGTCCGAGCCCGGCGCGGAGGTCCGCAAGGAGCCAATCCCCGCCGACTACGCCACCGAGCTGATGACGGTCATCAACGCGCTGAACGACATGAACCAACCCGACGTGGCGTGGGACTGCGGCACCCGCGGCATCGGCGTGGTCGTTTCCGACACGATGATGTTTCAGCGGGCGCAGCCGACGCCCTCCGATCCCTACCTCGGATCCTTCTTCGGCCTCGCCCTTCCCCTCGTAAAACGCGGCATCCCCGTAGAACCGGCACAGCTCGAACATGCCTCGCTTCCGGGGGCACTCGATCCGTTCAGGGTCCTCCTGCTCACCTACGAGGGGATGAAACCCATGAAGGAACATGACAGCCGCGCCCTGGCCGATTGGGTGCGAGACGGCGGGATTCTCGTGGTGGTCGACGACGACCGCGATCCCTACAATTCCGTCCGCGCATGGTGGAACACCGCGCCAAATGCGTTCGAAACTCCTCGCGAAGCCCTCTTCGACCATCTGGGGCTGGCGCCCGACTCCCAACCGGGAACGCACACAGTCGGCCAAGGCACGGTCATCTACGATCGCAAAAGCCCCGCGGCCCTCACGTATCAAGCGGACGGCGCGCAGCACATCCGAAATCTCGTCAAAGATGCGTGCACCGCCGCCGATCTGGAATATCGCGAAACCGGCCACTTTATCCTTCGGCGCGGCCCTTACGTTGTCGCCGCCGGACTGGAAACGCCGGACGATATGCCAGCGACCATCGAGGGTTCGTTCATCGACCTGTTCGACGCCAACCTCCCCGTCGTTTCGAAGGTGGAAATCCAGCCCGGTCGCCGTCTGCTCCTTCTCGATGCGAATCGAATCTCCGCAAACGCCCCAACAGTCCTCGCCGCCGCCTGCAAAACCCTGGGAGCCACCATCCTCCCCGACGGAGGATTTCGATTTTACGCGGAAGGACCCGACGGTATCGACGCCGTCGTCCGGGTCCGGCTCGAAGCTCCTCCGAAAACCGTGCTGGTCGATGACGAACCCATCGCTTCCGATGCCGTGGAGTGGGACGCCGAAACAAAAACCGCTCTTCTTCGCTTCCCCAACTCCGCCGAAGGCCATTGGGTCACGATTCGCTAACCTCCACGGCCCGCACGAACTCCTCGCAGAGGATCGGGCATGGGACGCCGGCCACCCGTCCGGAATCTTCTTCGAAGGAGCTCACTTTTATTGAACAATAAGCGGATGCCACTCCTCCGCCGCGCCGCCTGCATGCTTTTCCTCGCTGCGGCTGTTCCGCTGCCGGCCCAGCAGGAGTTCTTCGACGAACAGGACGAGGATCGCCCGTTCTCGTCCTCGTGGCTGAACGGAGATTCCGCAACGGGAGACTGGCGGGGCCTGCGCACCACACTCAACGAACACGGAGTCGACCTTTTCGGAGGATATGCCGCCGAGGTGTGGGGCAATACCACGGGAGGCTTGAAACAGGGCACCGTCTACACGGGATTGCTCGATTTCGGTGCGAATGTTGACTTCGGCAAACTCGTCGGCTGGGAGGGGGCAAGTTTCAGCACAACGTGGCTTTGGATCTCCGGGCGCGACGCTTCGGAGGATCTCGTCGGCAACTTCCTTACGATCTCGAACATCGCCGGCTTCAACACCCTGCGAATGCTGGAGATGTGGTTCCAGCAAAACCTCCTTGGCGACCGCCTCTCGATCCGCATCGGCCAGATCACCGCGGATTCCGAGTTCATCATTTCCGACTACGGCGCGGTCTTCCTCAACGGCACCTTCGGCTGGCCCGCCTTTGCCTACATGAACCTTCCCAACGGCGGCCCCGGCTATCCGATGGGCGCGCCGGGCGTGCGACTCGCGCTGAATCCGGTCGATTGGTTCACCTTTCAGACCGCCGTGTTCCAGGGCGATGTCTTCGCGCAGAATGTGAACCGTCACGGCTTCGACTGGCGGTTGAACCGCCGGCTCGGCTGGTTTTTCATCAACGAAGCGCAATTCCGCTGGAACCACGGTGACGCAGCGGGCCTTCCCGGCCAGCTCAAGTTCGGGGCATGGTTTCACACCGCGGATTTTGCCGCGGCGTTGGGTGAGCAAACCTACTGGGGGGACAGCGGCTACTACGCGGTGATCGACCAGCAGATTTTTCACGAGCCGGTGTCGAGGCAGAACACCTTTGAAGAGGACGGGAAATCCGTGCACGTCCGCGAGGGGACTTCACGATCCGATCAAGGACTGGGCTGGTTTGGCCGGATTTCCTTCGACCCGCAGGATCGCAATTTCATCGGATTCTATGTCGACACCGGCCTCGTCTACACCGGACCAATTCCCGGCCGCGACAACGACAACGCCGGCCTCGCCTTCGCGTATGCAGGACTGACGCCCGGCGCCGCCCGGACGCTCTTTGATGACGGATCCCGACGCGTCGGTGCGGAAATGGTGCTCGAGGCAACTTACACGGCGCAAATCACCCCGTGGCTTCATATCCAGCCCGACGCCCAATACATCATGCGTCCAGGAGGCACGGGCGATCTCGGAAACGCCTTCGTCCTCGGCGGACGGGTCTCGGTCACATTCTGACATCCCGCTCAGTAGAGAAAGACTTCCTTCGGAGGGTCCGTCTTCTCGACGCTCTCGGCGGTGAGCAGAGGACGCGCCTGCCCATCCTCGATGGGAAAGCTTGCCCGACCGCGCACCTTGATCCACTCCATTTCGCCCACATCCGGAAGGGCCGGCGTCTCCACAAGCACCGACACCGGTTGGGCGTCCGCCGCGCAGCACATGATCATCATTCGCACGAGCCGAAAACGGTTGCCCTTCGGGTTGAGCTCCGTCGCCGGCATGAACTGCCCGATGAACTCGAGGTCGACGTTTTCGATTCCCTCCCGCATTTCCGGCAACTGGGCCGCATAAAGCAGATCAATGATCTCCGGGGGAGGCAGATCCTCCACCAGACCAAGGTCGCCGGGTTGCGATGCCTCTGCCGGCAGCGACGGCTCCACCATGCGTGCACCTCCCGCCAGTTGGTCGAAGGATTCTACAAACCCGCGATTCAACACCGCGGTGGCGGTAAACTCCCCCTTCGAAAAAGCCAGGGTGACCAGCAGGGGAACCACCAGGATGAACGCGACGATCAACGAGCCAATCGTCGACCGTGGCTTTCCAGGCTCGCACCCGGACGCTCCAACTTCCGCCTCTTCCGGCGAAAACAGAATCAGGATTGCGAGCACCCCGAGCACGACGCCACACGCCAGGGCGTAGGGTTGAAACGCCGGATGCAGATAGGAACTCATCCGCCCGGTGAAGGACAAAAAGCACAACACCGAGGCCCAGACGGTGAGAATCCCTGCGGTCAGCAGCCGGTGTGCGAGAGCGATCATGGAATCTGATCCGAAAAGGTGAAGATCACGTTCAGTCGAATGCAGATTAACGCGATCAGCACGAACAGTCCAACGACCATGCCCGCCAGAAACTTCGGCCGGAAGACCGACGAATACATGAAGAGCAGTTTGAGGTCGACCATGGGCCCGAAGACCATGAAAGCGATTTTCGCAACCTGGGGAAAAATCACGAAGCTCGCGGCGACAAAAGCATCACTCGTGCTGCACAGGCACAGGATGCCCGCGAGAGCCATCAGCGAAATCGTCGCGAGGGAGTCATTGAAGGCCAGCGGCACGATGACCTCCTGGTTCACGGCGGTGTTGAAGACCGCGGCCGCCGCACAACCGAGCACAAAGTAGATCGTCATGTTGAGGAAGTCGCCAACCGCGATGCCCAGAGCCCGCCACAGCCGCGTCACGACACCGCCGCCCGCCGCCGCATCAAGACCTCGCGGTTGCACGACCTCCGCAACCACCGCGGGCCGCAACACCGCGCCAATCGAGATCCGGTGAACGACGGCTCCGACGATGACGGCGACCAGATATCCAATTCCAAGCCGGAGGACCGTCATCCTGAGCGGATCCTGCCCCTGAAACGCCGCATAGGTGCTGATTGCGACAATTGGATTCACGATCGGCGCCGCAAGCATGTAGGCGATGGCGTTCGACACGGGGAGCCCCTTCCCCATCAATCGCCGGATCACCGGAACCACCCCGCACTCGCACATCGGGAAAACCGCGCCGAGGGCTCCGCTTATGGCCACCCCCGCGTAGGCATTTCGCGGAAGCAGTCGCGTCATCAACCGCGCGGGAAGAAACTGGTCGATCAATCCGGAAAGAACCGTTCCCAGCAGCAGGAATGGCAGTCCCTCGAAGAGGATGCTCAGGAACGACAGACTGAAGTCCGCGAACTCGAAGCGAAATACCCAGTCCATCGGCTCAGGCCCGGCCGGCTCCAGCGGCGTCTGCATACAACCTGGTCACGCGGGCACGCAGATCATCCCCGTCAATTCCCGGCCCGATGAACACCGCCACCGGATCAGTCAACCGGCTCTCTTTGCCGATCGGCAGAATCTGCGCGGAGTCGAACCGATCCACCTTTTGAAAGACATGGTATTCGCCGGGCGAGTCGTCGAACCTCACGAGACCCTTGGCGCGAATCACCTCCCCAGGCAGCCCCGCGAGGAATGCCTCCAACACCCTGCGGGAAATCAATTCCGGAAGCTCGATCTGGCAGGACGAGAAGTGATGGGTGACGACGTGGCAATCCTCCCGCAGCTCGTGATCGTGGTGCGAGTGATGATGATGTCCGTCATGGGCGGTGCGCGGTGCCACCGATCGCCCCTCCGCAGACGCGACCTCCGCAGCCACCGTCGCCAGCTCGACGGAAAACTCCTCAGGAGTAACGACCGGAGCGCTCACGCCGTGCTTCGTCAGCGACTCCCGCACCGCAGCGAGACGCTTTGCGTCGATTTCCTTCTCCCGGGAAATGTGAAGGAACGCCGCGGTTCTCACCTGATCGAGTTCGAGGCCATTGTGCCAGAATCGCTTCTGCCACCGCTTGCCATCCACGAGGGAAACCTGGATCGGCAACGTGAAGCAGCCCAGCCCCGGTTCGAGCGACAGAATCTCGATCAATTCCTCCGCATCGGTCGTGCCGTTCGCCTCCACGATCACCACCCGGCCGGAGCGCGACTCGAAGTTCTCCAGCGTCGACATCAGTTCGTCCCGCGATCCGCAGCACACGCAGCTTCCGCTGATCGGCACCACCGACTGTGCGAGACCGTCCAGAAGCTGCGCATCGACCTTCGCGTTCTGGTAGTCGTTGATGATTACGTGAGGCTCGATCCCGCGATCCGCGAGACAAGGCAGCAGATTCCGGATGAACGTGGTCTTTCCGGAACCTAGAAAGCCGACAAGAAGAACGAGTGGAGTCATGGATGCAGGGAATTCGGGAGGATCAGACGGAAATTCATGAATCTTTCAATACGCCCTCACGCCGGCTGGCAATCCGGACAGACGCCGAAGAAATCGAGTTCGTGATAGATCCCGCCATAGCCGGTCTTGCGCTTCACACGCTTCTCGATCGCCTCGACGGGGCATTCGATGTCCAGATTCTCGATCTTTCCGCACTCCGTGCAGATGATGTGTTCGTGGTGCTCGCCGGGAAGATTGAGCATGAAGTAATACGAACGTTCGGGGGAACCCATGCGCCGGACCAGCCCGATTTCCTCGAGCTTCACCAGGATCCGGAAGATGGAGGATGGATCGCAGGAATCCTTCAAGTCCGGCTCCTTCGCGAGCGCCGCCCATCCCATCGGGCGATCCTTCTTGAAAAGCACTCGGAGAATCGCCCGGAGCGCATGAGTCCGGCGCATCCCCTTCTCCCGGCACACGCCGAGCGCCCATTCCAGCTTTTCCGACGAGTCGCTTTGCTTCATGCAGGCCGGAATCCTACGCCCCCTGTTCCCGCCCCGCAAATGGTATCCGCCAATTCCAGGTCTCATCGGATTGCGGGAAAAAGTTGCTTCCAATGGAAATTCACTTGCGTTTCTGGTTGGCTGGGATAGGGAAAAAATCATCATGAAACCGATCTTTCCCGCCATCGCGGCGTTCGGACTCGTCGCGCACGCGATCTTCGCCGCCCCCGTAAAGGTCGTGTCATTTTCCCCGGTGCTCACCGAGATCGCGGAGGCGGTTGGAGGCGCGAATGTCGACGTGGTCGGGATCGTAAAACCGGGCACGGATCCGCATGACTACAGCCCCACCCCCGGCGATTTCCGCGAGGTGGCGGATGCGCAACTCGTCCTGGTCTCCGGAAACGGAATGGAGCGTTACCTCGACAAACTCCGTGCCGATACGGCGGGGTCTACTCGTCTTCTCGAGATGGGCACCCTTCTGCCAACGCTCGAAATGGAGGAGGACCACCACCACGAAGACGGCCACCATCACGAGCACTCGTCGGCGGCGGATCCGCATTGGTGGCACAGTGTGCCGAATGTCGTCCAGGCCGTGGAAATCGTGCGGGATGCCCTGGTGGCAATCGACCCCTCGCAAAAATCCACCTTCGACGCGAATGCCGCGGTCAAGATCCGGCAGCTCGAGGCCTTGCAAAAATGGATCAAGCAGCGTGTCGCGGAAATTCCCCGGGATCGGCGGCAGCTTGTGACCTCGCACGAGGCCTTCCAGTATTTTGCGAAGGAATACGGCTTTCAGGTGGAGGCGGTCGAGGGCATCAACCGCGAGCAGCAGGCATCCGCGAAGGAAGTGTCGGAACTCATCGAGACGATTCGCGCGAAGCACGTGAAGGCGATCTTCATCGAGGATACCTTGAATCCGAAGGTCACGAGCGAGATTACGCGGGAGACCGGCGTGAAGATCGGCGGATCCCTCGTCGCTGACGGGCTTGGAAAAGGCGACACATCCTCCTACGAAGGCATGATGCGGCACAATGTCGACACGATCGTCGAAAGTCTGAAATAGCCAATGCGGGGTTCGCCAGTCATCCGCGGACTTGCGGTCATCGCCGCGCTGCTGCTGCTCCTTGTGCCGCTCGTTCGAATGACGTCCAGTCGCGCCGCAGCGACCGCTCCTCCCCCGGCGCCACAGCCCGCCGAAGCCATCCCGATTAAGCTGCGGCTTACATCGAGTTCCGCCCCATTCACATTTTCCATCTCACACCTTGGTAATGTCATCTGGGAGGGCACATCGTCCACGAACCGGATCGAGAAGGAGGTGGCCATTCCATTCCCCGGGGAGGGCGTGGACCTCCTCGTCTCCTCCGAATGGGAAACATCCGGTCCTTCCGCACTCGAATTGTCCGTCGTTCGCGATGGCCGTCGTCCCGCTGCGCAGACCGTATGGGGGGAACGCAGTCTCACGGAGGTGCTGACGTTTCGCTGACATGGCCTCGCACGTTCTCAAGATCCGCGATCTCACCGTGTCCTATCACGGCATCCCTGCGGTTCATCACGTCAACCTCGACATCCACTGCGGAAACTGTGTCGCGCTCCTCGGCCCGAATGGCGCGGGCAAGACGTCGCTCTTCAAAGCGATGGTGGGGCTGGTGAAGGCCGAGACCGGCTCTGTCGAATTCGGCGGGCACGGAGCCCGGCGCACTCGCGACGAGATCGCCTACCTTCCCCAGCGGGAGGACGTGGACTGGGATTTTCCAATCACCGTGCGCGGACTCGTCGAAATGGGCCGTTACGCGCGTCTGGGTTGGTGGAGAACATTCGGCAACGCCGATGCGGAAGCCGTCCAGCGTGCGCTAAGCCGGATGGAGCTCGATGATCTCGCCCACCGTCAGATCCGGGCGCTTTCCGGAGGGCAGCAGCAGCGCGCCTTCATCGCCCGCGCCCTCGCGCAGGACGCCCACGTCCTCCTGCTCGACGAGCCATTCAACGGCCTCGACCGCCCCGCCCAGCTCATGCTCGCGTCGACGCTTCGCGGACTCGCCGCCGAGGGAAATCTCGTCATCGCCTCGCACCACGATTTGAAATCCGTCCCAGACCTCTTTGATCAGGTCATCTTCCTCAACGGCGAACTCGTCGCCTACGGCGGCACCGCCGAGGTGTTCACCGAGGAGAATATCGAAAAAACCCACGGGACGCGCCCCTTTGCCGGCAACTGATGGAGGAGATTTTTTCCATTTTCACCGAGCCGTTCCGGCACGAGTTCATGCGCCGCGCACTGCTGGGCTGCGCACTCATCGGATTCACAAACGGCTGCCTGAGCACATTCATCGTGCTGCGTCGCCTCGCGCTCATGGCGGATGCGATCGCTCACTCGCTGCTGCCCGGCCTCGCAATCGCAATTCTCCTCGTCGGCCTTGCGCCTGCGGGAATGTTCGTCGGTGCGCTTGTGGCGGCGCTCATGGTCACCCTCGGCACGCAACTCATTGCACGCAGCTCCCGGATCAAGGAGGACACCTCGCTCGGCCTGCTGTTCGCCTGCTCGTTCTCGCTTGGGCTCATTCTGTTGAGCCTCTCGCCCGTGCGGATCGAGATTCACCACTACCTTTTTGGCAACATCCTCGGCCTCTCCGACAGCGATCTGTGGATCCTCTACCTCATTGCGATCGTGGTGTTGCCCGTGCTGGTGATGATGGAGCGCCCGTTGCTGCTCGCGATGTTTGAACCGGCCGTCGCGGCGAGCCAGGGCGTCAAGGTTGGCATCGTCAACTACGTCCTCATGGGAGCGCTGGTCCTCACGATGATCTCCTCCCTGCAGGCGGTCGGCGTCATCCTCGCGCTCGGCATGCTCATCGCTCCGGCCGCCACCATTTATCTGTTTTCCGATTCGTTCAGCACCCTGTTTTGGGGCGGCGGAGTGCTGGGGATCGTCACCTCCTGGATCGGACTCCTCGCGTCCTACTGGCTGAATCTCCCCTCCGGCTCCTGCATCGTGCTCGTGATGGGGCTCGTGTTTCTCGCCGCGCTGCTATTCAGCCCGCGCTACGGGATCCTTGCGAAATGGCTGCGGCCGCGCCATCTCCACGATCAATCGCTGGCCCGCTGGAAACACGGCTCACCGCACGACTCGCATTCCCACGAGCATTGAGTCGATCGAATCCCCCCGAATCCGTGTGACCCGCGCGGGAAAAACGTGATACCCACATCGCCCATGCCCATTCTGCTCGTCGCAACGCGAAACGCTCACAAGACCGCCGAAATCGCCGCGATGCTCGAAGGCCGGCTCGTAGTGCGCGATCTTTCGAGCGCCCCGGGATCGCCCGAGGTGGAGGAAACCGGAACGACATTCGAAGAAAACGCCCGGATCAAGGCCGACGCCATCTCGGCGTTTGTTCGCGGCTGGGCGCTCGCCGACGATTCCGGACTTGAAGTGGACGCCCTCGGTGGTGCCCCGGGAGTCCTCTCTGCGAGGTTTGCAGGGGAGCCCTCCAATGATGCGGCGAACAACTCCCTGCTCCTGGAAAAACTCTCGGCGCTACCGGATGTGCCGCGCACGGCACGCTTCCGATGTGTGCTCGCGCTTTCCCGCGATGGGAAGACCGTCGCCACGTTCGACGGTGCCGTGCAGGGCCGCATCATGAATGCTCCGCGGGGAAACGGCGGCTTCGGCTACGATCCGTTGTTCGTGCCGGATGGATTCGAGAACACCTTCGGGGAACTCCCCGCCGCCACGAAAAATGCGATGAGTCACCGCTCGCGGGCGTTGGCCAAATTTCGCGCCTGGCTGGATGCCAATCCCGGGGCGATGCAGGACGATGCCACGTAAATCCGGACGCCCGATTCCTCCGGAAGTCTGCCCCGTCTGCGGCGGGGAGGTTCCACGCACCGCACTCGCATGCCCCGAGTGCGGTGCGGACCACAACTCCGGCTGGAGGGAGGATGCGGACGCCGCCGAAATCCCCGACGACGAATTCGATTACGATGCCTTCGTGGAACGGGAGTTCGGCAACGGAGTCAGACCACACGGCATCCACCCCGTTTGGTGGATCACCGCGATCCTCCTGCTCGCGGCATTTCTCGCGATGATTTTCCTGTCGAGGTAGGATCAGGCCCGGGCGGCCACGAGATGGATGCGGGGCCACCACCACACGGTCCTTCCATCCTCCTCGGCGATCCGGAAGTATTCCCGCACTTCCTTCGGCGCATTCCGCACCAGTTCGCGCACTTTCTCCCGGCTGCCGGGGGAGGTCGCGGCGGTGTCGAAATACCACTCGATGTCCGGCTGCTTGAACCGGGACACATCGCATCGAACAACCCTCAGTCCGGCGCGCTCGCAAAGTTCCCGCCAGACGGATGGCCGGATGAAACGCGCATGGCTCGGGTCGCGGAGACGCTCGACCTCGTGAATCCAGCGTTCCGCCTGCGGCAGGTCATCGGGCGCGGTGCCGTCGACCACGACGAGAAATCCTCCGGGACGCAACACCCGTGCCGCCTCCCTCACGAATGCCGCCGGATCGCTAAAATGATGGGCCGCCACCCGGCAGGTCACGACATCGAAGCTGCGGCCCGAATACGGCATCTCCTCCGCCGGATGCTGGCGCGTTTCGCAAAGGAACCCCTCTTCGTCGAGAAGGCGCGAAGCGTTCGAGAGCATCCGCTCGGAAACATCCGCGAGCGTCACCAGGTAGCCCCTTCGCGCCAGCCAGAGCGCGGTGTGTCCGCCACCGGTCGCAATGTCGAGCGCATCGCCGTGCAGCGGCAGATCGAGATCGGCGACGGTCGCGTCGAGATCCGAGACATCGGCCAGCACGTGCGAGCGTCCATACCGGTCGCTCTGCCGGTCGAACTGCTCCTGCGAAGCGCGTTGTGAGTCGTCGAGGTTCATCGCACCTCGAGGATGTAAATGAGCCGGCCCTTTCCCCAATTGGGGCCGCGAATGTAAAGCGGCGCATCCCGGGCAAATTTCACCTGCGAGGTGACCAAGAGCTCCTTCTTGAAATAAAGCTCGAGGTTCACCGTGTAGCAGCCGGGGCTGCGGTCGATGCACTGCAGCTTGAGGAAGACCTTCTTGTTCGGGACGACCCACTCCTCCGTGCCCTTGCGGATCTTCTTCTCCTTTGCGGCGAGCAGGTAAAAGGAATTGTAGCCGAAAACCGTGCGGAGCCCCTTCACGAACGGCTCCAGCTCTTCAGGAGCGGGCCGCGGCGGATTCTCCGTGGTTCCGAGCACGAGCGCCGCCCAGATGCGATCCTCCGCATGCGCGCCCGCCGCAAAAAGGACGACCATCAACCATGGAATCAACCACCGCTCCATGGAAATCACAGGCGTTCGTTGGCCGGGATGAAACCGGCGTCGTCGATCCACAGCACCGCCGCCCGTCCCGGGGCCTCGAAGGCATAGGCGCGATTGCGCTCATCCCGCACCTGCGCGGCGACGATTTCCGAAACCGTGGGCGCCTCGGGAGCGGGGCCGGACAGGATGATCGCCGAGAGCACGCACGCGAGCACCACAAGAAAACCTCCCGCAAACGCCAGCCTCGGCAACGGAAACAACCGGGGCGCAGACCGGGCGGCCGGCCTTGCCTCCCGGGCAATGGCCTCGCGAATCCGGCTGTTCACGAAATCCGCATGCGGCATCCTGGCCGGCTCGAGCGCCTGACGCATGAGACCGCGCAGGCGCAGCCACTCCTCGCGTTCGCGCGCAGCAGCGGCGGGATCGGGCAGTGCCCTCTCGAAGGCTGCGCGCTCATCGCGGTCGAGAGCGTCGTCCATCCATGCGGTGTAGCGTTCCTCAAAGTTCTTCATGGAGATCGCGAAGTTGGTTCTGGAGGTTCTTGCGTGCGTAGAAAAGCCGGGACATGACGGTGCCGATGGAACAACCGAGGTGATCGGCGATTTCCTGATAGGAAAGATCCTCGATCTCCTTGAGCAGAATGACCGCGCGATGCTCGGGGCTGAGCGTATCGAGTGCCTGCTGAAACCGGGTGCGGATCTCCGCGAGATCGAGGCTTTCCCCGGGCGCTTCCGAACGGGCCGGCGTCGTGCGGGAGGCGGGATCGATCTTCATTGGCGCCACCTCGAACTCGGTCTGCGGATGCGCCTGGCGGCGGCGGACGAGATCGATCGACGCATTCGACGCGATCCGGGACAACCAGCTTCCCAGGCTCGCCTTGCCGTCGAAACGCGCGAGATTCTTCCACGCGCGCAGGAAGGTTTCCTGCACGACGTCGAGGGCTTCCTCGGAATTTCGAACGATGTGATACGCCACCATGTAGACTCTTTCCCGGTTGGCGGTCACGAGCCGGTCAAACGCCTCTGCATCCCCGCGGCGGCTTCGCGCCACGAGTTCGACTTCGTCTGCCAGATCGACACCTGCCATAAGGAAAGACGCGCCCGCAGCCGATTTATTCGACGCGAACGGAAAAATCAGATCTCGCCGCGGCGGCGGCGGAGTTCCTCCCGCAATTCCCCCATCGAATCGACGATGCTCTCGCGGATCGGGAACAGCAGCTCACGGATCGTGCCCGCGTCTTCGTCGTCGATGAGATTGAGCTGCCGCAACCGCGCCAGTGCGGAAAGGGAGTCGTTTGCAGCCTTTAGACTGCGTTTGAGATAGGCGATTGTCATTCCGACCTCCGAGAGATCATCCCCGCAAAGCGCGGCGGCCAGCTTCGCACCGCAGATGGCGGCCCGGGTCGCGAGTTCGACCGCGATGGGATGGTCCTTCAAGGCCTCGCGCTCCTCGACGAGCATGAAAACGCGACGGTTCAATTCCATCGTCTGCATGTAGAGCTCGGAATTCTGAAGTTCGTCGATGGCATCCTCGTCGTCCCCCTCGACGTCGGAATCCTCGTCATCCTCCGCGGAATCCCGCCAGTCCTCCGAGTCGTCGTCCTCCTCCCCGTTCCAGCCCATTTCCCTGGCAATGATCTCGTCGCGGTCGGGGTGCCTCTCGTATTTTTCGAAGAGCTGAAAATACTGCTCGGTCTTCCGATCCTGCTGCTGGAGGAACCGCTCCCACTGATACTCGTCCCAAAGCTCGGGACACCCGGAATCGTCGTCAGGCATCAAGTCCTCCTTAAAGCAGCCCCCGTGCCTCTGCAACGGGTTTTTCGCCCGCCTCGCGCCGCGTTTGCTGAAGTCGCAACTGCCCGCATGCAGCGGCAATGTCGTGCCCCTTCTCACGTCGGATCGTCGCGGCTACTCCGGCACGACGCAGCACGGCCATGAACGCATCCTGCACGGGCTCGGACGGACGCGACCATTCGAGGCCTTCGACGGTGTTGTAGGGAATCACATTCACCTTCGCATCGAGGACGCGCGCATGCCGGGCAAGCGCGGCAGCCTGCTCCGGAGAATCGTTCACTCCTTCGATGAGGATGAACTCGAACGTGATCTTCTGCTTCTTCCTCGCCCGGAAGGCCGCGCATGCATCCAGCAGCTCGGCAAGCGGATATTTGCGGTTCACCGGCATGATCCGGCTCCGCACTTCGTCCGTGGCTCCATGCAGGGAAATCGCCAGCCGGATCTGCAATGGCTGTTCTGCGAGATCCCGAATTCGCGGAGCGAGTCCGCTCGTGGACACCGTGATATGCCGTGCACCGATGCCCACGCCCCACGGCGCGTTGATGATGCCGATCGCGCGCAGAAGGTTGTCGAAGTTCGCGAGCGGCTCGCCCATGCCCATGAAGACGATGTTGTTCACCCGCTCGCCCGATTCCGCCTCGACACGCAACAGCTGATCGACGATCTCGCCCGCCTCGAGGTTGCGCTTCCAGCCATCAAGTCCGCTCGCGCAGAAACGACATCCGTAGGCGCAGCCGACCTGGGACGAAATGCAGATGGTGCGTCGATCCGACGCCTCGCCGTAAAGCGCAGGCGACGCAGGGATCAGCACCGTCTCGATCATCTGTCCGTCACGCAGGCGGAACAAAAACTTCTGCGTCGTGTCGGCGGAGCCGGTTTTTCGCACGATCTCCAGCGGCCGCTCGTCGAACTCGGCCGCCAGCCGCTCCCGAAATACCGCCGGCAGATTCGTCATCTCCCCGAACCGAGCGACACGCTTGTGGTAGATCCACTCGATCACCTGCTTCGCACGATACGCCGGTTCACCCAGCCCGGTGAAGCGGGCCGCAAGCTCGTCGAGCGTGAGCGATTTGATCGATTCCACATCCCCACGATAACATTCGCCAGCCGCGCCGGAAGGTGGAAAAAGAGTCGCCGTGGATCCGCTGGAAAAAGCCGTCGAACTTCGCCGCACAGGCGTCCCCCACGTGCTCGTCACCGTGGCGGCCACTCGCGGAAGCGCACCGCAGGACGCCGGCGCCAAAATGGTGGTCACCCCCGACGGTCTCGCGGCGGGCACCGTCGGCGGCGGAAAGGTCGAGGCGGCGGCGATTCGCCACGCGACGGCGATGCTTTCCGACCGGACAACCTCCCCCGAACTCGTAACGTGGAATCTCCGCCGGGACGTGGGGATGACCTGCGGTGGCGAGATGCAACTTCTCTTCGATCCGTTTCCCGGCACCGCATGGACGATCGCCGTATTTGGAGCGGGGCACATCTCACAGGCCCTGATTCCCGTGCTCGCTCCGCTTGCCTGCCGACTGCTCTGCGTTGACCCGCGTGCCGATTGGCTCTCCCGCATTCCGGCCTTTCCGAATCTTCGGACCATCCTCACCGATTCCCCCGTCGATACACTCACGGAGCTGCCGCCGGACTCGTTTGTTCTGCTAATGACCCAGGGACATGCGACCGATGTGCCGATCCTGCGGGAGGCTCTGCTGCGGCACTCGTTCCCCTTTGTCGGAGTGATCGGCAGCGCCTCCAAGCGCGCCATTCTCGAGCGCGAACTCCGCGAAAGCGACGTTCCGCCGGATCGCATTGCCTCGTTTCAATGCCCGCTGGGGCTCCCGATCGGGACGAACCACCCGCAGGAAATCGCCATCAGCATTGCCGCGGGGGTGTTGAAGGCCCGCGACGAGCTCCGAAATCCCCCGGCTATGGGTCCAAATCCTTAACGCCGTCAAAAAACTGGCGCCGATTCAGCGACGCGCTATCGTGAGCGCGAATGGGTCGTAAGCGTGTGCGGGTCGGGAAATCCGTCCTGGGTGGAAAAAATCTGCTGTTTGTGCTCGGTCCGTGCGTGATGGAGAGCGCCGCCTTCACCAGGCGGATGGCGCGCAAGCTCCATACCATCTGCGCGGACGAGGGCATTTCGTTTGTCTTCAAAGCCTCGTTCGACAAGGCGAACCGCAGTTCGGGCACGTCGTTTCGCGGACCGGGCGTTGAGGAGGGTTGCGCGCTGCTTGCCGAGATCGGTGGCGAATTCAACGTGCCCGTGACGACCGACATCCATACCCCCGAGCAGGCCGCCATCGCCGCGCCCTTCATCGACCTGCTCCAGATCCCCGCCTTCCTCTGCCGTCAGACCGACCTCATCGTTGCCGCCGCCCGGACCGGACGAGCGGTGAACGTGAAAAAGGGCCAGTTTCTCGCACCGTGGGATGTGAAGAACATTGCCGCAAAGCTCGAGGGAGCCGGCTGCTCGGATTTCTGCTTCACCGAACGCGGCACGACTTTCGGATACAACAACCTCGTCGCCGACATGCGCTCGATCCCATGGATGCAGGAACTTGGGCATCCGGTGATCTTTGACGCCACCCACTCCGTGCAGCGCCCTGGCGGAGCGGGAACCACCACAAGCGGCGATGGCGACCTCGCCCCCGTGCTTGCCCGTGCGGCGGTGGCCGCGGGCTGCGACGGCATTTTCATCGAGACCCACGAAAATCCCGCCCGCGCCCTCTCCGACGGGCCGAACCAGATTCCACTGCGCAAACTCCCCGCGCTTTTGCGCCAACTCCGATCGATCCGTGAAATCGTGGCATAGATTCACCGCAACGCTTCTCGCCGCAACCTTCGCTCCTCTCGTCTTCGCTCAGGAGGACACCGAAAAGCCGGCGAAGGACCAGAGAAAGCCCGCTGATCCCGAGGAGGCGGTGCTTTCGGACATCCCGCTGGGCCAGCCGATGAGCGCGCTTGTCATCCCGCAACGCGGCGAGGATGGCAAACTGCTCTCCCTGTTTCGCGTCGGCACCGCCAAACGTGTCGACGACAAGCACATCGAAATGACGGATCTCAAGATTGAGATTCACAATGAGGACGGCACCACTTTCCATGTCCAGATGCCGGAAGCTGTCTTCGATCTGGAAACCCGCGTGCTCAAGAGCAGCTCCCCCACGCAGATCCGTCGCGAAGGCTTCGTCATCGATGGCGATGCCGCGGAATTTTTTACGAAGACCAGATTCGGTCGGATGACCGGCAACGTGAAAATGATCATCGACTCCGACGACATCGAATGAACAGACACCTCTTTACTGCGGCCCTTCTCCTGTTTGCGCCTCTGGCTCCCCTGCCCGCGCAGCAGGACACACAGACTCCCACGATGAATCCGGAGGCCGACCGTCCTGCGCGCCGGTCGAATAACAGCGGTCCGGTCAATCTGAAGAAGGATCGTCCAAAGAACGCCAAGACGGAAATCACCGCGAAGAAGGAAGCCACCTTCGACAACAACAGCAGCGTGGCCGTCTTCGAGGGCAGCGTCGTGGTGAAGGATCCCCAGTTCAATCTCTTCTGCGACAAGCTTACGGTGAACCTGAACAAGGACCGCAAGGGCATCGAAACCGCCGTCGCCGAAGGAAATGTCACCATCGTTCAGGAGAACAAGAACGACAAAGGCGAGACGGTGAAGTCCGTCGGCCGCGCGGGTCACGCCACCTTCACGCCCTCCACCGGGGATATCGAGCTGCGTGAGAACCCGTCCATTCAGCAGGGCATCAACAACCATATTTCCACCGAGCCGGGAACGATCATGATCCTGAATCAGGAAGGCCGGCTGAAGACCCAGGGCGGCAGCCGCACCATCATTATTGACGCCACCGAGACCGGCGGACTCTGATGAGCGCGACCCAGACCATGCCTGCCCCCGCCACCGCCGATTCCTCAACCGAGAAGCCCCTTCTCGAGACCGACAAGCTGGTCAAAATCTACGGCGGCCGCGCCGTGGTGAACGGCGTGGACATCAATGTGAAGAAGGGCGAGATCGTCGGCCTTCTGGGACCCAACGGCGCCGGCAAGACCACGTCGTTCTACATGATCGTCGGGCTGGTGAAGCCGAATGGCGGTCGCGTGTTCTTCCAGGGGAAGGATGTGACCAACCAGCCAATGTATGTGCGCGCGCGCCACGGCATGGGCTACCTTCCGCAGGAGGAGTCGATCTTCCGCAAGCTGACCGTCGAGCAGAACATCATGGCAATCCTCGAGACGACCAATCTCTCGAAGGCCCAGCGCAAGGCGCGCTGCGAGGAGCTGCTTTCCCAGTTCGGCATCGAGCACGTCGCCAAGCAATACGCACTCACGCTCTCCGGCGGTGAGAAACGCCGTCTCACCATCGCGCGTTCGCTGGTCACCGAGCCCTCGCTGCTCATGCTCGACGAGCCGTTCAGCGGCGTCGACCCGATCGCCGTTTTCGATGTGCAGCAGATCATCACCGATTTGCGGAAATCCGGCCTCGCGATCATCATTACCGACCACAACGTCCGCGAAACGCTCAACATCGTGGATCGCGCCTACCTCATCTACGAGGGACGCGTCGAAAGCCAGGGCAACAAGGACTTCCTCCTGAACGATCCGATCAGCCGCAAGCTCTACCTTGGCGAGAGCTTCCAGATGTAACACCCCCACCTCATGCCTGCGAAGAATCAGCACCGCGTCAGTCACATCACCGTCGGGCAGTTCTACGCAAACCACGCCGAGTTCCTCCGTCTGAGACTCGAGGGGCTGTCGCTCGGGATGAACCGCCCGATCCGGGAACCCACCATCAACCGCCCCGGCCTCGCCCTTGCCGGGTTTTACAGCTACTTCCCGAGCCGCCGCATCCAGGTCATCGGAAACTCCGAGCTCAGCTATCTGCGCTCGCTGAAGGCCTCCGTTCAGAACGAGCGCTGCCGCCAGCTCTTCTCGCGAAAGATTCCCTGTCTCATTGTCGCGCGCGACGCGAGCATCCCTTCGAGTCTCCTCCAGCAGGCCGCCGAGCACGAGACTCCCGTCTTTCGCTCGCCGATCATCACGATGAAGTTCATCAACGCGGCCACCATCGCGCTCGAGCTGGAGTTCGCCCCCACCGCTTCCGAATACGGCAGCATGGTCGACATTCAGGGCATCGGCGTCCTCATCCGCGGCGCGAGCGGCATCGGCAAGAGCGAGTGCGTGCTCGGTCTCATCGAACGCGGCTACAGCCTCGTCAGCGACGACATCACCAAGGTCAAGGTGATCGAGAACCGCGAACTGATCGGCATGTCCGCTGAACTCACCCGCTTTCACATGGAGGTTCGCGGCATCGGGATCATCAACGTCGCCTCCATCTTCGGCGTCGGCAGCGTCCGTCCCGAAAAACGTCTCGACCTCGTCGTTTCACTTATCGATTGGCACGAGGTGGATGACGTGGATAGACTTGGGATCGACCGAGACTACTACGAGATTCTGGGAATTCGCGTCCCGCACGTTACCGTGCCGGTGCGAACGGGGCGCGATCTGGCGCGACTCGTGGAAGTCGCCGCACTTGATCAGAAGCTTAAGAGCATGGGTCACAACACCGCACTCGAATTCAACCAACGCCTGCTCTCCATGATGCAGCAAAACCCTGAAAGATAATGGGACTGCTCTCGCGAAAAAAATCCGCCGGCGAGACGAACCGCTGCGCACGCGAGGTGATCGTTCAAAACCGAAACGGTCTCCACGCGCGCCCAGCGGCAATGCTCGTCAAGGTCTCCAGCCGCTTCCGTGCCGAAATCTGGGTGGAAAAGGACGGCGAACGCGTCAACGGCAAGAGCATCATGGGCCTCATGATGCTCGCCGCCGGCAAGGGCTCCAAACTCGGCATCGAAGCCGATGGCCCCGACGCCGAACGCGCGGTCGAGGAAATCGGCGCCCTCATTGAGAGCCGCTTCGGCGAGGAGTAGGTGATCCCTGGCCTTCGGCCGAGTGCGTGACCGGGCGCTCCCGGAAATCACGCATCCCGGGCCGGGTCACTAATCACTGGCCACCCGTCTGCAATCCTGATACCGCTTTGCCGGTTATGGGCGACGCTGTCGGGTCCCTCGAGAAAAGATACGAAGGAATTCCCGTCGCGCCGGGCATCGCCCGCGGAGCCGCGCTCGTTCACTGGATCGAGGAGGAGGAGATTCCCTTCCGGACCATTCCCCAGAAGGCGATTCCCGGCGAGATCGCGCGTTTCGAGGCCGCCCTCATCGCCACGCGGGCGGAACTGCTCGAGATGCAGCAGCGCATCGCCGAGGCAATCGGCGCATCCGACGCGAGCATCTTCGATGCCCACCTCCTCGTCGTCGAGGACCGCACCCTCATCGACGAGGTCCTTCGCAGCGTCGAAACCGAGCACCATAACGTCGAACACGCCTTTCACACCATCGCCCAGCGCTACTGCAAGACGCTGAGCGAAATCGACGACCCCTACCTGCGCGAACGTGTCGTCGATATCGAGGATGTTTCCAAACGCGTCATCCGCCACCTGTTGGGCAAATCCACCGCCGGACTGCAGGATCACGGCGAACCCCACATCGTCGTCGCCCACAGCCTCACCCCCTCCGACACGGCGCTCATGAACCGCTCGCTGGTCCTCGGCTTTGCGACGGACACCGGCAGCAAGGTCTCTCATGCCGCGATCATGGCCCGGTCGATGGACATTCCCGCGATCGCGGGTTTGCAGGACGTCTGCTCGAAGGTCGCGACCGGCGACATGGTCCTCGTGGATGGCTACCGCGGCATTCTCGTCGTCCATCCCTCCCCGGAAACCCTCCGCGAATACGAGGCCTTCGAGAAGGAGAAGGACCTTGTCGAGGAGCGGCTGGAACTCATCCGCGACACCTCGTGCACGACCAGCGACGGGCGGCACATCATCCTCTCGGCAAACATCGAGCTCCCGGAGGAAATGGACGATGTGATCGACTACGGCGCGGAGGGCGTCGGACTCTATCGCACGGAATTTCTCTACCTGAACCGCGAGAAGTTTCCCGACGAGGAGGAGCTTTATCAAAATTACCGCATCGTGGCCGAGCGGTGCGCTCCGCACAGCGCCATCATCCGGACGCTGGACATCGGAGGCGACAAGGCCACCGCTGGGATCGACCTCCCGCAGGAGGAGAACCCGTTCCTGGGATGCCGCGGCATCCGATTCTGCCTTGAGCACCCCGACCTGCTCCGGACCCAGTTGCGCGCCATTCTCCGCGCGTCCGCGCATGGCAGCCTGCGCCTGATGTATCCGATGATCTCCGGACTCGGCGAGGTGCGTCAGGCCAATGCGATTCTCGAGGAATGCCGGCAGGAGCTCCGCCGGACTGGCACCCCGTTTGACGAGAATCTCGAGGTCGGCGTGATGATCGAGATTCCCAGCGCCGCACTGTCGGCGGACCTTCTCGCGAAGGAGGTCGATTTCTTCAGCCTCGGCACGAACGACCTCATCCAATACACGATCGCGGTCGATCGCGGAAATGAGCGCATCGTTCACCTCTACAAGCCGACCCATCCATCGATCGTGCGGCTCTTGAAGATGGTCGTCGACGCCGCCCGGGCAAACGGCATCTGGACCGGCGTCTGCGGGGAAATGGCGGGCGACATTGTGCTCACCCCCCTCCTCCTCGGTCTCGGCGTGGATGAACTCAGCACGAGCGCCGCGCTGGTTCCGCGGGTGAAAAAGGCCGTTCAGAGTCTCGACATGCCGGCCTGTGAAGCACTCGCCCGCGAGGCGCTTCAGGGAACCACCTCGAGCGACATCCTCCAGCTTTGCCTCGATCTGGCGCGCTCGCGCTACGACGAACTGATCAGCTGATCAGTCCGTCGAACGAGATCCCCGGGATTCCAATCAACGCGAACGTTGCTGCCGCTCGCGTTCGTCGTCCATGCCGGAGCGATCCTTATACCAGAGGATGCCGTGCTTGCGCAGATTGACCACGAGCGCCTGGAGGTTCTCCGCCATCGTCCGATCGGAGATCAGCGTGCCGATCGGCCCCTTGCCGTTCCGCGCCTGCGCGATCAATCCCCGGATGTCGGCCATCGTCTTTTCGAACTCCGCGGCGGCGCGCTTCGCCGTGTCGAGCGTATCCCCGGTCTTTTCGACCGTCTTCGACACGTTCTTCACCGCCTCGGAGGCCTCCTTCACGGCCGTGGATGCATCCGCCATGACGGTCTCCAGATTCTTCGACGCCTCGGCAAACTCACCCGAGGTCTTCTTCAAATTCGCGAGCGTTTCCTGCACGTCGCCGATTGCCTGCTTCGTGAGCACTTCCTCGTTCAGCTTCGTCACCAGAGCATCAACCTTCTGAATCGCGCCACGGATATCCTCCATCATCCGTCCACCTTCATCCGCAAGGCCGCCGAGCCCTCCGGAGTCCTTGCGCCCGATCACGGTCGTCCCCGGTGGAATCGGGACGTATTGCTCCACATCGAGGTCGTGCGGCATGGTGATGTCCACGTAGCTGTCCCCCAGCAGGCCGGAACTGCCGATCGTGAATGCCGAACCCTCCGGAATCTGCACCCCGTCGTAGATCTTCAGGATCACGTAGACCCCACGCATGTTGTCGAGCACGAAGGGTCCGTCCTTCACCGCACCCACCTTGGCACCCGCGAGCAGAACATCGGCACCCGCGAAGAGGCCGCTCGCGTTTGGATATTCCACACGCAACTCGTAATACGTCTTCAGCCCGTCGCCGAACCGGCCGAAATAAACGACCATCGCGCAGATGACGACAAGCCCGAGGAGCACAAATACCCCCACCCGCGCCTGCGTGATTTTTTCCGGATTTGCCATGATCTCAGGTTGTTCTATTCGGCCTCGTGCGAGCGTCCATCCACAAAATCCCGCACGACCGAATCATCGGTTTTTGAAAGTTCCTCGAGCGTGCCGTAAAACCGCACGCGCCCCTCATGGAGAAGCGCGACGCGGTCAGCGATGTGATTGCAGCTTACCATGTCATGCGTCACCACGATCGAAGTGACGTGCAGTTGCCGCTGCATCCGCCGGATGAGGCGGTTGATGCTGTCCGAGACGATCGGATCGAGCCCGGCCGTCGGCTCGTCGTAGAGAATGACCTCCGGCGGCCACACGATGGCCCGGGCGAGCGCAACGCGCTTGCGCATGCCGCCGCTCAGGTTCACCGGCATCTTGTGCTCGTGGCCGGTCATATTGACCAGTTCCAGTGTCTCCCGAACCTTTCGCCGGATCGTTTCCTCGTCCCGCTCGCCGCGCTCGCGAAGCGTGAACGCAACGTTGTCGAAAACCGTCATCGAGTCGAAGAGTGCGCCATCCTGGAACACCATCGCGATTTTTCGACGCACCGGCTCGAGCGCGCGTTCCCCGAGCTGCGTGATGTCCACGCCATCCACGATCACCTGCCCGGACACAGGCTTCATCAGACCGATGAGGTGCCGCAGAAACACACTTTTTCCGCCGCCGCTCCGTCCAAGCAGAACCAGGGTCTCCCCGCGGTGCACGGGGATCGAAAATCCGCGCAGGATCTCCTGCCCGCCGATGCGCTGCACGAGGTCCTTCACCTCGATCATTGCAGCCCCGCTCATCCGCTCACCCCCGCCGGGAAGAAAATGTTCAGCGCCATCGTGAGGAAGAAATTCGCAATCAGCACCGAGAGCGACCCGATCACCACGGCCTCCGTGGTCGCGCGACCGACTCCCACGGCTCCATCCCTCGCATAGAGTCCCTCGCGGCAGCTGATGAAAACGATGATCAGCCCGAAGACGAACCCCTTGATCAATCCCATGAAAATATCCTCCGCCTCGGTGAAGCGATACATGTTCGCCATGTAGTAGGCCGCGCCCACACCGAGCACCTTCGTCGCCACGAAATAGCCGGAGGCGATCCCGAAGAAAATGCACTCGCCCACCAGCAGCGGCATCGAGATCAGCATCGCGAGCGCACGAGGCACGACGAGATAGTCGACCGGATGGACCGCCAGCGCGCGCAGCGCGTCGATCTGCTGCGTCACTTTCATCGTGCCCAACTCCGCACTCATCGCCGCGCCCACGCGTCCCGCGACCATCAATCCCGTGAGCACCGGCCCCAACTCCCGGCACATCGCGACGGAGATCACCGGCCCCACCGCCGACTCCATGTTCAGCCGCGCAAATTGAAAGAAGGTCTGTGCCGTGAATACCGCGCCGGTGAACGCACCGGTGACGATCACCACCATCTGCGATCCGAATCCGATGTGGCTGATCTGCCGCAGCACGAGTCCGAAGCGGATTCGTCCGGCGAATACCGAACGCACCGTCTCTGCGGCCAGCTCCGCGACCTGCCCGAGATACGAGCAGAACGCAACGGCCACCGCGCCGGGAAGCGTGATCAGACCCATGCCGTGGGGGCGGATGTGTGGGCGGGATTCCGTCGGATTTCCCGCCGGCTCACAGGCTCAACTTCTGCGTCTTTTTCTTGTTCGCATCCACCTCGGGTGGAAGAGCGCCCACAAACTTCGCCTGCAACCCGGCCTTGTGGAAAATCGATTTCAACGAGACGAGATCCGGAGCCTGCCGATCGAACTCCATGTAAACGATGTCGTGGTTCGTATCCACCTTGTAACGAAGGCCATGCAACGTCTCCAACTCGAGCGCCAGAGCCATCATCTTCTCCGGGCTTCGGACGCCCGCAGCATACACCTCGACTTCGATCATGATCGAATCATCCGCCCGCTCCCTCTGGGTGGCAAGGCGGTTTTTCCCTGCGACTCAAACCGGCGGCGTCGACCGGCGGATTCAATCGCTCCCTGCTCCCAGCGGAACCGGCGCAGGACGCTCCTCTCCACGTGTCGGCGTTCCCCTCAGGATGCCCTTATCGTCGACGGCTAGCGGATCGATCGCAACGAAGCGCCGGTAGTTGTCTCCGTCGTTCACCTTCTGATGATAGACGAACCAGAGCTTCCCCGCGCCGTCGGTTGTCACATCGCCATGGCCGGGGCCGAACACCCCGTCGGTCCGGTGGAAAACCGGGTTGGAAGCACTCTTCTCAAACGGCCCTGTCGGCGAATCGGATGTCGCCATTCCCACCGCATAGTTCGGACTCGGCGCGCCGGTGCCGGAATACAGCAGGACGTATTTTCCGCGGTGTTTGAGAAGAAACGGGCCCTCGGTCACGGGACCGTTCACCGTTTCCCAGGGCTGATCGGGTTCGATGAGTTGAACGGGCTCGCCGGAGGGCGTCACCGGATCGCTCATCGGCTGCACCCAGATGCGAAACGGCCCGTCGGTCCGCACGTAATAAAGGTAGAGTCGGCCGTCGTCGTCGCGAAACAGGTGGCCGTCGATCGCGGGAGTCAGAAGATCCGCCACAATTTCATAGGGCCCCTCCGGCTTGTCCGCCACGGCAACCCCGACGACATAGTTCGTGGTGTAGTAGAGGTAGAACCTGCCGTCCTCGGGATGAAAATAGAGGTCGGGCGCCCACACCCTTTCGCGATCGGTCTGAAACGCGCGGCCCGCCTTGGTCCAATGCACCAGATCCTTCGACGTATAGATGTTGTAGCCGTCGGTCGGCGGCTCGGTCATCGAGAGGTAGTAGGTGCCGTCGTGAATCAACACCGTGGGATCCGCGCAATCCGGATCGATCACCGGATTCGTGTAGGTTGCGGCCGAGGAGGAAGCCGCTCCGAGCACGGCAGCGTGAAGTGCGATCCAGGCGACTTTCATTGCCGGTGAGAATGCCCCCTCATGCGCACCGGATTCAATCCTTTGGTCCGCATTGCTGGCACCGCTTCGCAACTGTCGCGTCCCCCCGGGGAAGTTCGATGCATTCGGAAACCCGCGCACTGAAGCGGCTTGCCACGGCACGACAGCGTGCGAACAATTCTGACTGCGCGATGCCAGAACTGAGCCCAACCGAAAGCCGGAAGCCCATTGGAGATCCCCCTTCCTCCGTCTGGTATCAGTGCCAGCGCTGCGGAAATTGCTGCCGGTGGCCGGGTTTTGTGCGTTTGAATGACGCCGACATCACGGCCATTTCGAACTTTCTCGGAATGGACGAACGGGTTTTCATCGATCGCTATACCCGCCTGCGACCGAGGCGCGACGGCCTCGCTCTCATCGACAAGCCCGACGGCGAATGCGTGTTCCTCGACGGGATCGACTGCACGATCCAACCCGTGAAGCCCCACCAATGCTCGGGGTTTCCCAACGCGTGGAATTTCCCCGGCTGGCGCGACGTGTGTGAAGCCATCGAAGTCCGGACGTAAAATCAGCAACGCCGGGTGGCCAGTCGGCGGCGGGTGGTGGCGGCCTTGAAAGAGCCGCTCACGATCGGCGAGACTGCGCTCTTCCATCCGCCATTCTCGCCACCAGGCGGAAAACTGTTCTGGAAATTCATCAGCACCTACAACCGGTGTTTCGCGCAGATCGCCCGCTGGCGCCGCCGCGAGGGTCGATCGGGGATGACGAACCGCGGCTGACTGCCTGCTCACGGGCTACACCTCCAACCGCGGGGACATGCTCAGGATCTTCCCGATACTTCTCGATTGGGCGCGACTGGAACTTCGTGAAGGCTGGCGGAGCTGGCTGGACCCTGCGGAGTCGGAATGCCCGAGCGGCGACGTCGAACCGGCCCCCCCGAGGAATCAAAGCTGGCAGGTGCGGGGTGATCATGGTGGCGTGAGGGGGTGTCGTCGGGACGTCCGGTGACACGGGTCCGGATATCGCCAGAGCAGGGCTTGCGCCGCACGCGGCCTTCCTGTTCAGCGAGGACAGGACGTGGTGGACGATCTCGCGCTCCGAGGCAGACGACCTCAGTTGACGGGTCGGAGGAAAACGACCTTCTTAATCTGACGGGCGGAGCCGTCCTGTCCGACAATCCGCACGCGGATCACGGTTTTGCCCTCATCCAGCTTGAAGCGTTTTTTCCATTTCGCGTTCTTCCCGGAACGCAGGGACGCCGAATACCTCACTTTTCCCAGCCGGACTTCAACCCTGGCTACGGGACCACTAAATGCGTTCCTTTTTACGAAGAATGCGCTCCCTCCAGACGACAGTCGCACGCTGGTCTGTTCGACGGCGGTATTTCCAGTGGGATCAGAGGGATCCACCGTGATACCGATTATCCGCCCCGCTGGAGCCGACTGTGCAAAGAGGGGCGAGGCAAAAACGAAGGCTGAAATCACACTCCCGGCTGCCCAGCAAAAAGCCTTCATCTGGAGTAGCGTCAGGCATCGCGCGGAGCTTTGCAAGGACATGACTTCGCGCAGTTTTTTGGAAGAGTCGGGCGCGGCGCGCGCAATCTCGAAGTCAGGAGAGCAGCGCGGCGTGCCGACGCACGTCGATCTTCACGACGAGCCGAGATTGCTTTTTGAGTAGTGAAAGACGCATTGATGCGGCTTCACCGGCTGGATCTCGCAGTCGATGCCGTTCAGAAAGATGCACTCGCCATTCGGCTTGTCGATGAGGGCGAGCCCGTCGCGTCGCGGCCTCAAGCGGATGAATTTCTGGATGAAATCGAACTCGCTCATCCTGAGAAACGCCGAGATGGCGGCGATGTCCGCATTGTTCAATCGCACGAAGCCCGACCAGCGACAGCAGTTCACGCAGCGGCGGCACTGCCATCACACGGTTGCAGCCCCGCTCGCCTCTCTGCTAGAACCCCCGCCATGCGTCTTCTCGTCACCGGCGGCTGCGGGTTCATTGGCAGCAATTTCGTTCGATTCGTTCTGGAACACTATCAGCCGGAATTCGTCACCAACGTGGACGCCCTGACCTACGCGGGTAATCCGGAAAATCTCGCCGGCATCGCGGAAAAATACGCAGGCCGCTACGAGTTTCACCGCGCCGACATCGCCGACGCGGCGGCAATGGACGCCATCCTTTCGAAGCACAAATATTTCGCGATCGTGAACTTCGCAGCGGAGACCCACGTGGACCGCAGCATCGACTCGCCGGAAAATTTCGTGCACACGAACGTCGTCGGCACCCAGGTGCTGCTCGATCTCGCCCGGAAGCACGGAGTGAAGCGTTTCGTCCAGATCTCCACCGACGAGGTCTACGGTTCGCTTGGGGAAACCGGGCGTTTCAGCGAGACCTCGCCCATCGATCCCAGTTCGCCCTATTCCGCGAGCAAGGCCGGCGCCGACATGCTCGCGCTCGCGGCATTCAAGACGTTCGGGCAGGAGGTCGTCATCACCCGCTGCTCCAACAACTACGGCCCGTATCAGTTTCCCGAGAAGCTCATCCCGCTCATGATCACCCGCGCGCTGCGCGACCAGAAACTCCCGGTCTACGGGGATGGCCTGAACGTCCGCGACTGGATTCATGTTGAGGACCATTGCCGCGCCGTCACCGCCGCGATGCTCGAAGGAAAGCCGGGCGAGGTTTACAACGTCGGCGCGGATTCCGAGATGCGAAACATCGACGTGGTGAAACTGATCCTCGAGACGCTCGGTAAACCGGACTCCCTCATCGAATACGTCGCCGACCGTCCCGGCCACGACCGCCGCTACGCGATCGACTCGCTGAAAATCCGCGCCGAGCTCGACTGGAAGCCGATCCACCGCGCGCAGGACGGCATCCGCGAAACGATCCAGTGGTATGTAGCGAACCGTGCGTGGTGGGAACCCATTCTCGCCCGCGGATGAAAATCGCCATCATCGGTTCCCGCGGCCGCGTGGGCGGCGCGCTAGTCAGGCTGTGGCAGGATCGCCACGAGATCACCGCGCTCGCAAAGCCGGACATCGACCTGAGGGATCCCTCGACGCTCGACGCCGCCCTGGCAGACCGGAAGTTCGACTGGATCGTCAACTGCGCCGCGCAGGCAAATGTCGACGCCTGCGAACGGCTTCCCGAAGAAGCGCGCGTGATCAACACCGTCGCGCCGCACCGCATGGCGGAACGCTGCGCGAAGACCGGCGCGCGATTCATCCACCTCAGCACCGACTATGTCTTCGACGGCCGCCAGCGCGAGCCCTACGACGAGGAGAGCAAGCCGAGTCCGTTGAGTGTCTATGGCCTCACCAAGGCCGACTCGGAGGCCCTCGTGCTCGCAACGCTCCCTGAAGCGATCGTCGTCCGCGTTTCCTGGGTCTTCGGTCCGGAAAAGCCGAGCTTCGTCGACATGATCCTCGGTCGCGCACTTGCGCACGACGATGTCGCGGCGATCGGCGACAAATGGTCGACCCCGACCTACACGACCGACCTCGCCGGCTGGCTGGACGGTCTTATTGGCCTCGACGCACCGGGAGGCGTGTATCACCTCTGCAACTCCGGCGCATGCACCTGGCGCGAATATGGCGAACACGCGTTGCGCTGCGCGGCCGAGCTCGGACTCCCGGTCAAAACCACGTCGGTCCGCGCCCAGTCGCTCGCGGAAATGGATGCCTTCGTCGCCGAGCGCCCGGTTTACACCGTGATGTCCACCGAACGCGCGGCAAAGACGCTCGGCGCGCCGCTGCGTCCATGGCAGGACGCGGTCGCCGAATACATTCGCAACCATCCGCCCTGCTGAGGATGCCACTCGCGTCGTGGCCCGGAGGCCGCAGGCCCCAGGCGGCTACACGAAAAAGCTCACGACGAGCACCGCGAGAACGATCGTCGAAACTGCCGCGTAGAGCCGGTCGCGCGACGCCGCATATCCCCAGGCAGCCAGCGCGACGCGAATGAGCGGGTTCGCGAGCAGCAGAAGCACGCCCACCTGGATCACCGAGTCATCGTTTCCGGAAATCGCCGCCTTGAAGATGGCAACGGGATGCCGCAGATCGCCCGGCTCGCCGGTGAACTTGTGGTCGCCCGGGCGTTGATTCCAATCCTCGATCAGAAAAATCGTCCCTCCGATGAGCATGACGGCTGCCGCGAGCAGCACGCCCCACACCATGATCCGCGCAAGCAGGGTGCGCAGGCGCTCCTCGGAGGCATCTCGATTCTCACTGGTCGATGGGGAAGTCATACGAGTCACAGAAACCGGGCTGTCAGCCGAGGCCCTTCTGGATCATTTGAATGCCAATCGCGACGATCGCGATGAGAAAGATTGTCTTCAACACCTTCACCGGCACCACCGGCAGGAGCTTCGCTCCGAGGAAGGCGCCTCCGAGCACACCAAGCGCCACCGGAAAGACGAGCACCGGGTCGAGGTAGCCGTTCTTCAAATAAATCCCGATGCTCGCCGCGGCCGTCACACCGATCATGAAGTTGCTCGTGGTGGTCGTGACCTTGAACGGAATCCGCATGATCTGATCCATTCCGAGCACCTTGAACGCGCCGGAGCCGATGCCGAGCAGACCGGACAGAATGCCGGCCACGACCATGACGAGGAATCCCCAGCCCACGTGCTGCACATGATACACGCCGCCGCCCTCCGACGCCGGAAGCTCCGCGTCGAGCCGCAGTTTCTGCGCGACACGGTTCACCGGCAACGCCACCCCGGCGGAATCCTCCTTCTTGCGTAGCGAAAGTCCCGCGGTCGCCAGCAACGCGAGACCGAAAATCAGCGAGAGCAACCCCGCATTCGCAATGCCCGCCAGCAGCGCCCCGCCCACTGCGCCCAGCGTCGTCGCCACGCAGAGAAACATTCCGATCCGCATGTTGCTGATCCCGTCCCGCAAATAGGCCGCCGCGGCTCCGGACGATGTCGCGATCACGGAGGCCAGCGCTGCTCCCATCGCGTAGCGAATGTCGATGCCGAAGCCGAGCACGAGGACGGGGGTAATGATGATCCCGCCTCCAAGCCCGATCATTGCGCCGATCGTGCCGGCGAGAAACGCCGCCACCGCCACCGCAAGATCGAAGCCGAGTTCATTCACGCGGGAATTTGAACCACAGCGCGTTCCGCGGACCCAGCACAAATAGCCTCGCCAGAAAATCTGCCGGCAAATAGAATTGGCCTAAACATAATTCCTTATGAAATCCATTGGTGCACTCCTGGTCGCCCTCGGCATCGTATTTTCGACGATGTCCGAGGTTCACGCGCTGACGTGTTATCTCCTCACGGAAAGCAACGAACTCGTCACATTCGATTCGGCAACGCCGGGTGGCGCAGGCGCTGCGATGCCGATTACCGGAATCCCCGCGGGCTACGAGATGGTGGGCATCGATATTCGAACGACGGTGCAACCGGGATTTTCGAATCCCGGCGTGGGTTCCCTGTGGGGCCTTGCCTACGATGATGTGGCCAACACCGCCCTGCTTTACGTGATCAATCCAACTACGGGAGCCGCCACCCAGATTGGCCTGCCGCTGGTCGGAATTCAGAAGGGATCTTCCGGATGGTTCTTCGGATTCAATCCCGCCACGGATCGCATCCGTGTGCTGAATTTCATCTACAATTACGAGATCAATCCCAACACCGCGACCTTTGTGCGGCAGTCCGATCTGAGCGGGTTCAATCCCAATTCCGACGGATCCTCCTTCACCACCGCGTCTTTTGGCGGCAGCAGTCAGATTTATTTTGTGGATCAAAATCCAAACGACAGCCTCCGCACCTCCACCGATATCTCGACCGGAGTCACGTCCGTCGTCGGTGATCTCGGAATTCCGTTCACCACCGCCGCGGGAATGGACATTGCCGGCAACCTGATGCTTTTTGCATTTAAAGACGGTGCCACGACCACCCTCTACACGGTGAATCGAAATACCGGCGCCGCGACAGCCGTGGGAGGCATCGGTGGAAATCCCACAACGCGCGCTCTTACCATCGTGCCGGCCACCTTCCCTCCCAAGCTCCAGGTCAAGGTGAAGATCAAGGGGAGGAAGTCCTTCTCCACCACCAGGACGAAGGTGAAAATCAAGGGCACGGCGAGCACGAACTCGGGGGCGATCGAACTCGTCGAATACCGCGTCGGCAAAGGCAAGTTCAAGAAGGCCAAAGGCACGAAGAACTGGCGGTTCACCGCGCGGCTGAAGGGAGGCATCAACAAGATTCAGGTGCGCTCCGTCGTCGGCTCCACGACTTCGAAACCGGCGAAGCTGAAAATCAGGCAGCTCTCCCCCATCAACCCGGTGTAAACCCTTCCTCAAACAAAACGGCCCGGCAATCGCCGGGCCGTTCTGGTTTTCGAAAGGGACGCCGGCCGCTCTACCAGCTCAATTCCTTGAACCGGCGGGCGACCTCTTCGACGTTTGCACGGCTGTTGAAGGCCGAGATCCGGAAATACCCCTCGCCGGCGAGTCCGAACCCGCTGCCCGGAGTGATCACGACATTCGCCTCCTGGAGAATCGTGTCGAACATCTCCCAGCTCGTCTTCCCCTGCGGTCCGCGCACCCAGATGTAGGGCGCATTCCGGCCACCGTAGACGGAGAGTCCGCACTCCGCCGCAGCCGTGCAAAGAAGCGCGGCATTGCCCATGTAGAGTTCGACGAGCGCGGCGACCTGCGCCCGCCCCTCGTCGGAATACAGCGCCTCCGCGCCACGCTGGGTGATGTAGCTCACGCCGTTGAACTTCGTTGAAAACCGGCGGTTCCACAGCGGATGCAGCGGCTTCTTCTCTCCGCCGTCCGTCGAGCATTCCAGTTCCTTCGGAACGATCGTGAACGCGCACCGTGTGCCGGTGAATCCACCGTTCTTCGAAAAGCTCCGAAACTCGATCGCGCACTTCCGCGCGCCGGGGATTTCGTAAATCGAATGCGGCACATCCGCATCCTGGATGTAGGCCTCGTAGGCCGCGTCGAAGAGGATCACCGACTCGTTCTCGAGCGCATATTTCACCCACGCCTCGAGCTGCGCACGGGTCGCGGTCGCGCCGGTCGGGTTGTTCGGGTAGCAAAGATAGATCAGATCGACCTTCTCCTTCGGGATCTCCGGCACAAAGCCATTCTCCGCGGTGCAGGGGAGATAAACGAGTCCACCGTAGCGGCCCGCGTCGTCGGCTTCCGTCGTGTGTCCCGCCATGACGTTCGTGTCGACATACACGGGATACACCGGATCCATCACCGCGATGCGATTGTCGTGACCAAAGATGTCGAGAATGTTTCCGCAATCGCACTTCGAGCCGTCGGAGACAAACACCTCGTCATCCGCAACCTCGAGCCCCTTCGCGCGATAGTCGTTCTCCGCGATGGCGTGCCGCAGAAACTCATAGCCCTGCTCCGGACCGTATCCGTGAAATCCTTCGCGCGTGCCCATTTCATCGACGGCGCGATGCATCGCCTCACGCACCGCGAGAGGCAGCGGCTCGGTCACATCCCCGATTCCGCATCGAATCAGTCGTTTCGCAGCCTCGGGATTCGCATCAGTGAATGCCTTCACCCGCCGCCCGATTTCGGGAAACAGGTAACCGGCCTTGAGTTTCAGGTAGTGGGAATTGAGCTGGGCCATGTGGAGGGTCGAGAGTTTGAGGGGGAAGCATGGGGAGAAAAGAAAAATTCCTCGCCCCTGCCCCACCCGCCTGCCCTGCGGACGGTGTGCGGAAAGTCAGACCGCAATCCGGACCAGCTCCCGGCAGAGCTCGTCCGTCGTGGCAAAATGCCGGACCGTGCCATCCCCGGAAAGAATTCCGAAGCCGTCTCCATACGCGGCACCATTCACCACGCAGAAATCCGTCCGCGCCTCCTGAATCTGGCGGATCGCCGCACGCAACGCGTCCTCGCGACCGCCGTCCAGCTCGTATTTCCAACCCACGATCCTCGCATCGGGAAAAACCTCCCGAAGGAGCGGCAGCACCTTCCTGGCAGGCCGCAGGACGAGGGTCAGCGTCCCGGCACGGCTCGGGATCTTCGCCTCGGTGCGAAGCCCTCCGCTCTCATCCTGCACCACGTTGGTCTCGTAGTCACACAATGCCGCCGCGTGAAAGATCGCCGAAGCCGTCGGGATGCTCCGCAGCTTTTCGAGCAGGTCGTCGTTCGTCGAGAATGGTCGCACGTCAACGGCCTCATGCGGGCGCAGGGACGTGGTCGCAGCCTCTCCCTTGAAACAAACGACCTCGCGGCCACCCGCGGCGAGCGCATTCGCCAGCGTCAATCCCAGCGTGCCCGTCGAGAAGTTCGTGATTCGCCGGACTCCATCGATGGGAGCGATCGCGGGACCGCAGGTGACGACGACCGCCATGCTCAGCGCGGCTTCATGTGCGGGAAGAAGAGCACATCCCGGATCGACTCGGCGCCGGTGAGCATCATCACCAGCCGGTCGATGCCGATGCCGATACCTCCCGCAGGCGGCATGCCGTGTTCGAGCGCCTCGAGGAAATCGTTGTCGAGTTTCTGCACTTCGCCGCCGCTCTGCTCCTCGAGCCGCTGGCGCTGGACAATCGGGTCGTTCAACTCCGAGTAGCCCGGCGAAATCTCCTGCCCGTTGATCACCAGCTCGTAGACATCGACGACCGACGGATCCTCGGCATTCTGTTTCGCGAGCGGGACCAGCTCCTTCGGACAATGCGTCACGAAAAGCGGATCCATTGTCTTCTCCTCGACGAGCTTTTCGAACACGTGCTGCGTCACCTCGTAGTCGGCCACGCACTGCGAAACATCGAGACCGAGCTCCGCGCAGCGTTGGCGTCGCAGTTGCGGGGTGAGGTCATACCAGTCGGGAATGACGCCTCGAATCAGATCGGCATAGCGCGCCCGTTTCCACGGACGTGTGAGGTCGATCGTCTTCGTCACATTGCCGTCGGCATCCTTGTGCTCGATCTTCATTCCACCACAGACGGTCTCTGCGAGGTGACAGATCATCTCCTCGACGAGGTCCGCCATCTTCTCGAAATCGGCAAAGGCCCAGTAGGCCTCGAGCATCGTGAACTCCGGATTGTGACGGCGCGAGATTCCCTCGTTGCGGAAGTTTCGGTTCAACTCGAAAATCTTCGGAAATCCGCCCACGAGCAGCCGCTTGAGGTAAAGCTCCGGCGCGATGCGCAGGTAAAGATCGAGCCCGAGCGCGTTGTGGTGCGTCTTGAATGGCTCGGCCGCCGCACCGCCCGCGATGGTCTGCATCATCGGCGTCTCCACCTCGATGAAACCACGGTCCTCGAGGAATCTCCGGATCTCGCGAACGATCCGGATGCGCTTAAGGAAAACCTCGCGCGAGTCGCCGTTGGAAATCAGGTCGAGATACCGCTGACGGTATTTGATCTCGGTGTCCTGCACACCGTGCCATTTGTCCGGCAGCGGCTTCAGGGACTTCGCCAGCACCGTGAACGATTTCACCCGGATCGTATTTTCACCGGTGCGCGTGACGAACCCCTCGCCCTCCACGCCAATGAAATCGCCGATATCGAGGTTCTTGAACACTGCGAACGCCTCCTCGCCGATTTCCTTCGCGTGAAGGAAGATCTGGATCCGCCCGGTCGCATCGGACAGATCGAGAAACTGGCTCTTTCCCATGTCGCGATGCGCGGTGATCCGGCCGGCCGCGCGCAACGCGGCGCCCTCGGAAAACTTTGCGCGGACCTCGGCGATCGTTCCGTCCGTCTCGTATCCGCGTCCGAACGGATCGACGCCAGCGGCGCGGATCGCGTCGAGCTTCTGGCGGCGGATCGCGAGGAGTTCGGAGAGTTCGGTGCTTTCCATGTGCAGTGCGTGCCGGTCCGTCAAAATTACATGCTCATTCCGCCATCGACGGCGAGCACCTGGCCGGTGATGTAGGAGGCCTCCGGGCTCGCGAGGAACCCGACGGCTGCGGCGATGTCCTCGCTCGCGCCGAAGCGGGCCAGCGGAATCTGCGCCTGCGCACCCTTGCGGATTTCCTCGGAAAGCACGGCCGTCATGTCGGTTTCGATGAACCCGGGGGCGACCACGTTCACCGTGATGCCGCGCGAGGCCAGCTCACGCGCGACGCTCTTGGTCATGCCAATGAGGCCAGCCTTGCTCGCGGCGTAGTTTGCCTGTCCGGCGAGGCCCATGAGCCCGCTCACGGAGCTGATGTTGATGATGCGCCCGCTGCGCTGCTTGACCATCGCGCGCAACACCGCGCGGGTGAAATTGAACGCGCCCTTCAGGTTCGTATTGAGGACGGCGTCCCAGTCGTCACTGGACATGCGCATGGCGAGCGTGTCGCGGGTGATGCCGGCGTTGTTCACCAGAATGTCCGCTCGGCCAAAGTCCGCGAGAATCTGCTCGCCCACCTTCTGCACGGCGTCGAAATCGGCGACATCCACCGCGTAGGGCTTCGCCGCATCCGGATGCGCGGCATTGATCGCATCCGCGACCTTTTGCGAATTCGACTCCGTGCGACTGACCACCGCGACCTTCGCGCCGCCGTCCGCAAAATGCCTGGCAATCGCTTCGCCGATCCCCCGGCCCGCTCCCGTAACAATGGCTACCTGATTCGAAAACTTGGACATCGCCGGAGCTTAACCATTGAGAGCACGAAGAGCACAAAGGAATTTCAGCCCCAGCGAGGCAAACCGTGCAGCGCGTCGAGCAAGTTGCACGGCGTTTCGTGCCATCTGCCCGCCCTTGCCGGACTGACAGGCTGAGGCTGCGATTGCGAGGCCTCGACTTCCAGCGCGCGCCTGTCTTCATCGTCGCAGGCATTGTGGTGATCGATTGCAGCCATCGCCGCACGACGGATTTTCATGCGTTGAAGACCATCGCAGTTGGTTGGCTGGCAGGCAATCCTCACAGGACTTGATCGCAACCATGGCCAGGCTGATCCTCGAGGAGGAAAATCGCCGCATGTCCGGAAGGATGCCCGGACAAGGAAAAAGCCAGCCTCTGAAGGCTGGCTTTGATCAATATTGGAGGCGGTCAGGGGTTGGCTGCAGCGCCTTGTTTGGCTCATTCATCATCGAAGTCCTCTGGGAAGCGCTTCTTCAATACCTCTCGAATCTTTCGAGTATCATTCCGAATGTCTTTCAGCCACGCAAATAGCCATACGACGAAAAGTATGGAAAATATGCTGTATCCGATCATAAGGCAATGAAAAACAAGACCATAGCAACAATCAGACCGACGGTAGAGAGCATTGCTAGATAGCAGGCTCCGCTAGGCGCGCTGAACCCTGGATGCGAGGGGAAGATAGGTTCCCAAAATGGTTGCGACCATGTTAGCCACCAGTCCGATTCTGGCAATCCCGGCAATAGGAAGGGCAGGAAGAATAACAGAACAGGTAATGTTATCCCACAGAGGGTTGAAACTATCGCCCGCTTGAGAACGGAAATGCTGGATAGGTGTGGGGAGGACGGCATGATTTTGATGACCAACGCCAAACTCAGCTACCCCGATCAGGCGCACAAGCTCTGGTGTGATGTGGATGGAGAGGATGGACGGTCGTGAAAGTGACGCGTGGCGGCTAGGGGTTAGCTGCAGCGCCTTGTTCGGCTGACTTTAGGTTTTTGGGAGTCAGCCTTTCGACGACGTTCCTTCTTTCTGCAAGTGACACATCGAGTCGGTAACGAGTTTACATAAAAGCGACGCT